>JAABUN010000886.1_pt1 | contig 73184 bp, 67 predicted proteins | sample 5559311 | NCBI WGS metagenome assembly JAABUN01 (sample SAMN10711877, study PRJNA513370) | rock metagenome | isolation source: Antarctica rocks | place: Antarctica: Victoria Land, Siegfried Peak sud | reverse complement strand
GAAAAGCGTGACTTGTGCCGGTTCGATGACCGGCTTCAAGTTCTTGCCGCTGCTCATCGCTCAATTGAATAATTTTCGTTTTACCCATCGTGCAAAATAGTATAGTCTATTTCTGCACGATTACTTAAGGTTCGTTGATTCAACCAAAATAGAGATTTTAGTTCCGGTTACGACGGACAAAAATATAATTATTAATCAAGCCGAAAATTTCTATGCAGAAGGCGGGAAGTCAGCCATTATTGACGCGCTTTATTTGTCGGCGGAAGGTTTAACCAAGTCAAAAAAATGTGCGGAATCAATTTGCAAACGCAGCCTTGTTCTCATTTCAGACGGCGATGAACTAGAAAGTCACTACAAAATAGAACAGTTGCTAAAACTGCTAAAGGAAAACAATATAAGAGTTTTTACAATTCGTCTGATTGAAAAGTTAAAGAAAAACAATGGCGACGATCCTAAAAACAAACAAGTTACCTTCCTGAAAGATTTGTCCGCGCAGAGCGGCGGCAAATCGTATTTTCCGAAAAACGTTGAGGAAATAGACACAAGCATCAAGGAAATTATTGAAAATTTGCGTCAGTAATAAAAAATAAAGATTATTTATGGCATTACAGTTAAGAAGAAAAACACACGAATCAATCGTTTACATTGATAAAGACAGCGCGCCGCGGATTGAATCTAATTTGCAGTAAGGAGATTTAAGTTATGCAGTCTGTTAATGAAATAGTTAATGCGATTCACAACTTGCCGCGAGGCGAGCAGGAAAAAGTTCGCCGTCTGCTGATTGAGGAAGAGCGCGAATACGAAGCGAAGCGTAAAGGCGTTGAGGAACAAGGCGCGCGGTTTACGGCGGCTGAAAAATGGCTCAAGAAAAATCGCGCCGAATATATCGGTCAATGGGTTTGTCTTTACGGCGACGAGCTAATTGCGCACGGCGCGGACGGCTTGGCGGTTCATCGGCAGGCAAAAGAAAAGGGAATCAAGTCGCCGTATTTGGTCAGAGTAATCGAAGAGCCGAAAAACTTTGTCGGAGCGTGGCTATAATGGTTCAGGAAATCGCCTTCGACGTTTTGCACGAATACAACACACTCGAAGTCGGCATTGTCGTGCCGACGACTTTGACGCTCGGCGAAAGCGTCGTCGAATTGAAAGCTAAAATTGACACCGGCGCGGCATTTTGTGTTTTTGAGCGCATTCACGGCTCGCGTCTTGGATTGGAAATTGAAACCGGACAGCCGATGCGAGTGATGACCGCGACCGGCAAATTTGACGCTTTCGGGCATACGGTTAATCTCTCGGTGTTAGGAATCGAAACCGAATCAACCGTTTACTTCGCTGCCGAAGAAAGTTTTTACCTGAACATCTTGGGCAGACAAGGTTTTTTAGACCGCGTGAAACTCGGTTTGATTGATTACGAGGGCAAACTGCTTTTGAATGCTTACGGAGGATAAATATTGTTAAAGAACATTTTACTAATTTATGGAAAAGCAACTCTCACAAAATAAATTTTCGGGAAGGACTGTCAATGAAAGATTATTTCATGCTGGTTTAATACATGATTTTGATAAATCTATTGATGAACAGGATGAAGCAAATTTAAGGGTTATTTTAGAAAAGGTATTTCTTAGTCAAGATAACATTGAAGTAATAGTTGAAAAATACATAAAAAATTAAAATATGGCATTGCAATTACGCAGAAAAACACACGAATCAATCGTTTACATTGATAAAGACAGCGCGCCGCGCATTATACCGTTTGGCGAGGATTTTATTCTCGAAGATTTGCCCGTCGGGACGCGCGTGATTTATCCGAATCCGCCGATTAAAGGCTTGCCGAACAGGGAAGCGGCGATTCGTTACGCGGTCAATCATCCGATTGACGCCAAACCGCTCTACGCGCAGTTAGAACCGGGAATGCGCGTGACGATTGCGATTGACGATATTTCGATGCCGCTGCCGCCGATGGCGACGCCCGACGTGCGTCAGACGATGCTCGAAGTCATTTTGGAACAATGCGCGGCAAACGGCGTGGACGACATTCATTTGATAATCGCTATTTCTCTGCACCGCCGGATGACGGCGTGGGAAATGGAGCGAATGGTCGGCAAGAAAATTTTTGACGAATTTTACCCTGACCGTTATTACAACCACGACGCGGAAGACGACGAAAATCTCGTCACCATCGGACACACCCGCCACGACGAACCGCTTCGTATCAACAAACGCGCCGTCGAAAGCGATTTGCTGATTTATGCCAACATCAATTTCGTGCCGATGAACGGCGGACACAAATCGGTTGCCGTCGGGTTGTGCGATTACGAATCTCTGCGGGCGCATCACGAACCGCAGACCATCCGCGATTCGGATTCGTATATGGACCCGTCTTCGTCGGAACTGAATCATAAAATTATTAAACTTGGAAAATTGGTTGACGAACACTGCAACGTCTTTCACATCGAAACCGCGCTCAACAGCCGAATGTTTAGCGACGGCTACGACATTCTGACGCGCAACGAAGACGAATTTTCGTTTATGGACAGAATGAAATGGGAAGCGATGAAACGCACATTCGGCAATCTGCCGCGTGCCGCGCGCCGAAAACTTCTTCATCAAATTCCCGCGCAATACGAATTAATTGCCTGTTACGCGGGCGCGACCGAGCCTGTCCACGAAAAGATTTTGGAAAAGAATTACCAGCAGTTTGAAATTCCCGTCAAAGGTCAGTGCGACATTTTGATTACGGGCATTCCCGACATTTCGCCGTACAACGTTTATTCGTCGCTCAATCCGCTGCTCGTTCAGGTGATGGCTCTCGGCTATCATTTCAATATGTATCGCAACAAACCGCTCATTCGGAAAGGCGGCGTGATGATTGTTTCGCACCCGTGTTTCGACGAGTTTGACCACAATCATCACGCGCCGTATATCGAATTTTTTCATCGCCTGCTGTCCGAATCGCGCGACGCTTTCTATTTGCGCGAAAAATACGAGCGCGAATTTGCTACCAATCCAAACTACATCGAAATGTATCGGCGCGGCAACGCCTATCACGGCGCACACCCGTTTTTTATGTGGTATTGGGGCGAAAACGGTCGCCAGCACGTCGGTAAAGTAATCGTCGCCGGCGCGGAAAATGCCCACGTCCCCGAAATGCTCGGCTGGGAACGCGCCGACAATATGACCGAAGCGATTGCCCAAGCGCGTTCATTTATGGGCAGAAACGCCGAGATTACGATGCTTCATCAGCCGATTATCGGGCTGTGTAATGTGAGCGATTAAGAATTGTGGAGTTTATAAAACCAGTATTTAAAGTTATGACAAGCAAGAAAAATAAAGAGGAGAATTTGATTGTTTTCGAGGAAATTGAAGGTAAAATTTACAACATTCGCGGACAAAGAGTAATGATGGATACTGATTTTGCGGAAATTTACGGCGTAGAAACTCGCCGATTGAAGGAACAAGTTCGCTGAAACGCACATCGTTTTCCTACAGATTTTATGTTTGAATTGACATTGGAAGAAACGCGACATTTAGAATCTCTAAGGTCGCAAATTGCGTCCTTAGACGCTGAAAAATCAAAACGCGGAAAATACAGCAAATACGCTCCATTCGTTTTTACCGAACACGGCGCGGTAATGTTGGCAAGTGTCTTAAACAGCGCAACGGCGATAGAAGCAAGCATTAAAGTTGTCAGAGCATTTGTAAAAATGCGCTCAATTTTGGCATTGCATCAAGATTTGGCAGACCGCATTGAACAACTGAAAAAAGTTGCCTACAAGTATAATCAAGATTTTCGCGTAGTTTTTCAATTGCTTGGCGAAATCAAGCGCGACCCCGAAATTTTTGAAACGCAAAATTGGATTTGTTGAAGAGAAGAAAGGAAAATCGAAGTGAAATTGGATTATACGTGCAGAATACGTATAATAAACTGCTATGCAAAAAAAATTAACAATCACGATTGACGAGCGCGTCTATGAAGGCTTGCAGACGGTTATCGGCAGAGGGAAAATCAGCCAGTTTATTGAAGTATTAGTGCGTCCGCACGTTTTGAACGAAAACCTGGAATCCGGTTATCGGGAAATGGCGCGGGACGAAGCGCGGGAAGCGGAAGCGTTGGAATGGTCGGAGGCGACAATTGGAGACGTGAATAATGAAACGTGGTGAAGTTTGGTGGGTGAACTTCGAGCCGTCCGTCGGCGGCGAAATCAAAAAACAGCGTCCCGCCGTCGTTCTGAGCAACGACGCTTCAAACAAACATCTCAACCGCGTCCAGGTCGTGCCGCTCACGAGCAAAATCGAAAAACTTTATCCGAGCGAGGCTTACGTGCAGTTCAGCGGAAAACAAGCCAAAGCCTTAGCCGACCAATTAACAACCGTCAGCAAATTGCGCTTGATAAAAAAAGCCGGACATTTATCAAAACCGGATGTCGAGCAAGTTGAAAAAGCGGTCAAGACGCAACTTGATTTATAAAATTTATAGGTAGAAACGCGGAGATTACGATGCTGCATCAGCCGATTATCGGGTTGTGTAATGTAACGGATTATGTTCTAGGGGAAATTACAAATGTCTTGTATAATGTTTCATAGATGAAACAATTGTTTTGACTAGGAGAAAACAAAAAATGATTACCTACGTTGCAGGAAATTTATTTACTTCGCCCGCGCAAGTTCTGGTCAATACCGTAAATACTCAAGGCGTTATGGGTAGAGGAATAGCTTTGCAATTTAAACAAACCTTTCCTGAAATGTTCAAAAATTATCAAGCACTTTGCGAAAAAGGGAAAATTGATATTGGAGTGCTTTGGGTTTATAAAACGCCTCACAAATGGATATTAAATTTTCCCACCAAAACATATTGGAGAAATCCTTCTAAAGCAGAATTTATAGAAACGGGTTTGAAGAAATTTTCAGAAAGGTTTAATGAGCTTGGCATATATAGTATTGCTTTTCCTGCCCTCGGTTGCGGCAACGGTGAGTTAGATTGGGAAAATACCGTAAAGCCCTTAATGGAGAAATACTTAAATAAAATTCCCGGTGATGTGTTTGTGCATCCGCCCTTGAGCAGAGACGAAATGCCGGAACATAAGAACAAAAAGGAAATAGAGAAATGGTTGAGGGCTGAAACGGCGACATTGCCTTTTAGTGAAGTATGGAATGATTTACGCGAACTGCTTTCGAGAAAAGCGGATTTCTCAACGATTAAAACATCATCGGGTTTTCAAGTCAGAATGTTAGAAGAAAACGATAAAAAACTTATAGAAGACAGCAGCGATAGATTTTTGATTATCGAAGCTAAAAATGAACGGCGCAAAATTGAATACGAACAGCTCCTTGAATTGTGGCAACAGTTTCGCAGACACGGTTATTTAAGACGCGGCATAGTATCGAGTGCAATTGTAAAAGAACTTTCTTATTTAATCCCTGTTTTTTCCGAGTTAGATTATGTCGAAAAAATAGAATTGTCGGAAACAGGAGATTTTCTCAATACTACTGCGACGAAAACATATTCGGGACTTCAATATATTGCGCCTTCGAGGTCTGAACAACCGACGCTTTTTTCTTTGTAGCAAGCAGGCGGCGAAAGTATGAAACCGGAGTCCGACGAAATTAAATTGTTTCTCGACAATTTAGCCGATGAGAGTTGGTTGGCTTCGCGTTCCGTGTGGGTTAAATATTTATTCCACCATACGGATATTCACAACGCCGTCGAAATTCTTAAAAGCGGGAAATTCCTATGCAGAAGTTTATTAGACGAAACTGGCAGTATGCCGATTGATAATGCTAGTCGCGCAATTATCTTGGGCACTGAGCCAGCCGTTAAAGATTATGTTCGATTATACTTTCGTCCCAGAAATCCGACGCAGTATAGAAATGAAGGCATTAGACCGGTAGGCAGACAGTGGGTAGAATCACATTGCCCTGTTCCAGTATTTTTTCTTTTTGATTCAAAGGAGATTTTGACTCGTGACGATTGCCAATTCTCAGAAGGAAATTTAGCGGCAGTCGGAGTGCAAGGACTACGTTCGACCGCCGAAGAATTAGCTGCGTTTGATTTCAGAAAAATTTATCACGACAGTCCTCATCACGACAAAACTATAAACTTTCATAAAAACGCGGAAGTTGTAGTTCTTAATGAATTAGATTTGTCAGCATTAAAATTTATAGTTTGCCGTTCGCCTGCTGAAAAGGAAAGTTTGTTGAATCTTCTGCCGACCGACATTTTTAATCGTTGGTCGTCTAAAATAGTTATTGATACAAAAGTGAATTTTTTCTTTAGAAAATGGACTTTTCTGCAAATGGTTGAATTAACGAGCAAATACGCCGCTTTCAATTTCTCGCCCGATACAATTGAACCGGGTCCTTTTCATCTGAAAATAACTCGTAGAAGTAATGAAGAAAATAGTTTTGAAAGCGAGGATTTTTATGCCCACGAACGCTTCGCTATTGGATTTGTTGAAGAACATTTAGTTTACGGGATAGAACTAGAACTTGACGGGAATTTGGTTTATAGCGGCAGATTCGATGGCTATGACGACATACCGTTTTAATAAATTTTTGATATGAAATTATCACCAACCGAAATTTTTAAGGGTAAAAAGATTTTCTTTATCGGCGGCACGGGCTTTGTCGGCAAGGTTACGCTTTCGATGCTGCTGCATAATTTTCCCGATGTCGGGAAAGTTTATGCGACGGTTCGGGCGCGGAATGCCGAGGAATCGCACAATCGTTTTTGGGCGAGCGTTGTAACTTCGCCGACGTTTGACCCGCTGCGCGAGAAATACGGCGATAAATTTGAAGATTTTATCCGCGAAAAACTCGTTCCGGTCAACGGCGATGTCGGCAATGATTTGCTCGGCTTGGATGCGAAGGAAGCCGAAAAGATAATGAAAGACTGCGACATCATTATCAATTCGGCGGGCAATGTAACTTTTAATCCGCCGCTCGAAAGCGCACTCAGAACAAACGTCGTCGGGACGAATAACGTTCTGAAACTCGCGCGAATGATGAAGCGTCCCGCAGTCGTTCACGTTTCGACTTGTTTTGTCGCCGGAAAAAAGAGCGGGACGATTTGGGAAAATGAGCCGGTGGTCGGTTATTTTCCAAGAAAAGAAGAACTTGTCGGCACGACTTTCGATGTTAATAAGGAAATCGAAGACTGCGCCAGATTGAGCGAGCAAGCGAGACAAGAAGCTAATGATGCGGTGCAGATTGCGAAATTCCGCGAGCAGGCGCGTGAGAGATTTGTCGAAGAAGGACGCGACCCGGACGACGAAGACGCGCTGAATTCGGCGATTTTCCGCGAGCGCAAAATGTGGATTCGTGAACGCACGACCGAACTCGGCACTGAACGCGCCGAATATTGGGGCTGGACGAATATTTATACTTACTCGAAATCGCTTGCCGAGCAGATTCTAGCGCAGCAAGACGACATCGTGAAAGTTTTGTTGCGCCCGTCGGTCGTCGAATCGGCGCATCAGTATCCGTTTCCGGGTTGGAACGAAGGCTTTACGACGACCGCGCCTTTGATTTTGATTGCGCTGCGCGGTCAGCCGGTTTTTCCCGTTAATAAAAATTTGATTCTCGATATTATTCCGGTTGATTTAGTCGCGGGCGCGATGCTTGCCGCCGCGATGAACGCGCTGGTTGACGACAAACCGCCGCTTGTTTTTCAAGCCTGTTCGAGCGACACGAATCCGAATGATGTCACGCGAATGGTCGGACTCGTCAGCCTCTATAAACGCAAGTATTTTGACGAAAGGGAAACGGGAAGTAAGCTGATGAACCGCGTTAATTCATTAATCGAAGCCACGCCGGTCACGCAGAAAACTTATGAAATGACGAGCGTGCCGATGTTTAATAAATTGGCGAAAACGGCGAACGGCTTGCTCGATAAGGCGAAACCGAACTGGGGCGGCGGGCGGCTCGGAAATATATTTTCGGACGTGCAAAAATCGGTTGAAAAATTTGAACGCGCAACGCAGGAAACGATTGACGCTTTTGCGATGTTCAAGCCGTTTATCGTCGACAACGAATATCTCTTTCGCGCCGATAATACCAGGGCTTTGCATTCGATAATCAAGAAAAGCGAGCAGGATTTATTGCCGTGGTATCCAGAAAATCTCGATTGGTATGATTACTGGCTAAACGTGCATTTCCCCGGACTTCGCAAATGGGTTTTGCCGCAATTGGAGGAAGATTTAAAGACTCAGGAACGCCGCGCTTACACCTATAAAGATTTGCTCGATTTGTTCGACACTTCCGTCAAGCGTTTTCCGACGCGTGTGGCGATGCGGATTGAACGCGACGGCAAAAAAGAGCAATACACTTTTGCCGAAGTCAAAGAATTAACGCTTCGCGCCGCCGGATTTCTAGCGGACAAAGGCATCAAACAAAATGACCGCGTGATTTTGTTTTCCAACAATATGCCCGAATGGGGGATGACTTATTTCGGCATTTTGAAAACGGGTGCGACGGCGATTCCGATTGACCCGGCGAGTTCGGTTGATGAAATTGTCAATTTTGCACGCGCGGGCGAAGCATCAGCGATTGTTTTATCTCCGAAATTAGCCGATGAAAATCCCGAACTAACCGCAAAATTAAAAGCTGCGAAACTGAAATTAAATGTTTGGACGTTTGACGAAGTTTTCGAGCTGACGGATGAAATGGAAGAAGCCAAACGCATCGCGCTGCTTCCAAATAAAATTTTGTCGCACACGGTTGCGTCTTTGATTTTTACCAGCGGCACAACCGGAACGCCGAAAGCGGTGATGCTGTCGCACAAAAATTTCGTCAATATGATTTCGATGTTGTCGAGCGTTTTGGAAATGGACATTACCGACGGCGTTTTGTCCGTTCTGCCGATGCATCATACGTTTGAATTTTCCGCCGGATTTTTAACGCCTTTTTCAAATGGAACGCAGATTACATATCTAGATGAACTTTCATCGGAAGAACTCACGCGGGCAATCGAAAACAATCACGTTACCGGAATGGTCGGCGTTCCCGCGCTGTGGGAAATGCTTCACCGGAGAATCAAAAGCAGGTTGCGCGAGCGCGGTGATTGGTTTGCCGATTTAGCCGATAATGTCATCGAATTTAACGCCTGGGTGCGCGACAACACGCCGTTTAATTTGGGTCCGATTGTGTTTTTCCCGATTCATAAAGGAATGGGCGGACAGATGCGTTATTTGATTTCGGGCGGCTCGGCGTTGAGCGAAAAAGTCCAAAAGGATTTGCACGGATTAGGTTTTACGGTTCTCGAAGGCTACGGTCTGACTGAATCTTCGCCCGTTTTAACCGTTGCGCGACCGGGCAATAAACTGCTGCGCGGAAGCGTCGGTAAACCGCTTCCCGGCGTCGAAGTGAAAATCGAATCGCCTGACGAAAAAGGAGTCGGCGAGGTTTTTGCGCGCGGGCAAAACGTAATGCTCGGTTATTTTAATAACGAAGAAGCGACCGAAGCCGTATTGCATGATCGCTGGCTGAAAACCGGAGATTTGGGCAAACTCGACGCGGACGGAAATTTGTTTATTGTCGGACGCTCGAAAGATGTAATTATTGATTCAAACGGCAAAAACATTTACCCGGACGAAATCGAAGATTTGTATGGAGTTTCGCCGCTGATAAAAGAATTGAGCGTGGTCGGTTTGCCTGATGCTGACGGCGGCGAAAAGATTGCTTCTTTGGTTGTTCCCGATTACGAACACGACATCGCGCTTTCTCGCGGCGATGTAAATAAAAAGATTGAAGAGCATTTCCGAGAAGTTTCCGCGCCTTTGCCGTTTTTCAAACGAGTTAAAGTTTTACACATTACGCCGTTTGAACTTCCGCGCACGGCGACGCGCAAAGTTAAGCGTCCCGAAGTCGTCGAACTGTTGCAAAACCTGGAAGCGAAATCAAAAAATAAAACCAGGCAAGTTGTCGAAACGAAAAGTGACGACATGGCTTTGTGGATTCGCAAAATTGTCGCCAGCGTTTCAAATCGCGCGTTATCTGAAATTGCGATTGACGACAAACTCGCCGATTTGGACTTTGATTCTCTGATGTTTGTCGAACTGCAAGCCGCCGTCGAAGACGCTGGCGGGCGCGTCGCTTCACCTGACACTCTAAACGAAGTGCAAACCGTCCGCGAACTTCTGACAGCTGTTCAAAGAATCGACAAGCGCAAGAAAATCGAAGAGCCGCGCGCCGAAGAGAAAAAGGAAGAGGATGAAATTTTCGTGCCTTCGATTTTGCGAACCGTCGGTAATCGGGTTGTAGATTTTGCGCAGGAAAAACTTTACGACAATGTTTTAGACACGAACATCGAAGGCGAAGCAAACGTGCCGCAGCACACGAATTTTATCGTCGCCTCAAACCACGCTTCGCATCTCGATATGGGCTTGGTCAAAAAAGCGCTCGGCAAAGATGTCGCCGAACAAACTGTTGCGGTCGCAGCAGCTGATTACTGGTTCGACACAAAATACAAACGCGCTTATATGAACAACTTCACGACGCTGATTCCGATTGAGCGCACGGGAAGTTTGCGCCAATCTCTGCGCCACGTTACGCAGATTTTGAACGAAGGCTACAACACTCTGATTTTCCCCGAAGGCGGGCGGCAGACTACTGGCTTAATCGCAGAATTCAAACCGATAATCGGTTATCTGGCATTAAACAATAAAACCGGAATTCTGCCCGTCTATATTTGGGGAACTTTTGAAGCTTTTCCGAAAGGCGCAACGATTCCGAAAAAAGACAGCATCGGCGCAAAAGTCGGCGCAAAAGTCGGGCGATTTCTGGAATACGATGAACTTCTCGAAATGACTAAGGGCGTTCCGAACACCGAAGCCTATCGTCTGATTGCCGCTCGCGTTCAGCACGAAATTGAAAATATGCGCGACAGTGGCAGAAAAGATAAATTTGATGTTGCGGCAGTTCGCAAGCGGTGGCGAGCCGAGAGAAGAAAAACACGCAAACAAGAGCCGGTGATTGACGAATAATTTATGAAAACAATTCTGACAATTTCTCAAATACTTGATGAAGCAAAAGGCTTTGCGAAAATTGAATCAATTTATGCAGAACCTTCCTTGTTTGGAGTTACAGACGGAAAAGCAGTCGGAACTTACATTGAACATAAATTCAAAGCCTACCTTGCTACGAAGTATGAAGTCGCTTTCAGCAGTTCGGCTTCGGGAATTGATTTGCCCGAATTAAATATTGATATAAAAGTTACAAGTATCAATCAACCGCAGTCATCTTGCCCTTTTAAATCGGCGCGGCAAAAGATTTTCGGGTTAGGTTATTCGCTTTTGATTTTTGTTTACAGCAAAACCGATGACGCAGCTAATCGAACGGCGAATCTTAATATACTTCACACTATTTTTGTCGAAAAAGAAAGAACAGCAGATTTTCAAACGACTGTCGGCTTAAAGCAGGTTTTGGCGAACGACGGAAATGTAGAAGATTTAGTTTCGTTTATGCAAAACCGTAATTTGCCTCTCGACGAAATCGAGGCTTATAAAATTGCCGAGGAACTTTTGAGCGGAAAAGAAATCGTTGAAGGTTATCTGACAATTTCAAATGCGTTACAATGGCGATTACAGTATTCGCGTGTGATTACGGAAGCGGGAAGTGTGAACGGAATTTGGCGTGTCAGATGATAAGTTTAATCAAAGATGAAAAGGTAAAAGAATTCGGCGATTTTCAAACGCCGCGTGAACTTGTGTTTGAAATTTGTCTTTTGCTTTCGAGATTACATATTCAGCCTCAGTCAATTGTTGAACCGACTTGCGGTTTAGGAAATTTTGTTCAAGCCGCGAGAAAAGTATTTTTCTCGTCGGAAATTTATGGCTTTGATGTTTCGTCGAAATACGTCGAATCCGCAAAAGATAAATTTGACGGCGATGAAAAAGTTACCATCACACAGGCTGATTTTTTTGAAACAGACTGGAATGAATTATTTGAAAAATTGCCGAAACCGATTTTGATTCTCGGCAATCCGCCTTGGGTAACGAACTCACAATTGAGTGTTTTGGAAAGCAAAAACATTCCGCGAAAGGAAAATTTTCAAAATTTCAGCGGTCTCGCCGCGATGACGGGAAAAAGCAATTTTGATATTTCCGAATGGATGCTGATTCGTCTTCTGGAATCTCTGGACTTACAAAACGCTTGTCTAGCGATGCTCTGTAAAACTTCAGTAGCAAGAAAAATACTTAAATACGCCTGGAAGAAAAATATTCATTTGAAAAATTCGGCGATCTACCGAATTGAAACCCAGAAGTATTTCAATGCTTCGGTCGATTCGTGTCTTTTGTTTTGTGAGTTTTCAAAATTCGAGCAGAGCAAAACGGCGAAAATATACGAAAACTTAAACGAGGAAAATTCGTCGCAGGAAATAGGCTACAAAAATAACGATTTAATTGCCTCTATAGATTTGTACGAAAAATGGAGACGCTTGGACGGCGGTTCAGAACTTAAATGGCGTTCGGGTATTAAACACGATTGCTCGAAAGTTATGGAATTAACTAAGGTGAACGGCAAATACAAAAACAATCTCGGCGAAATTTTTGAGTTGGAAGACGATTTTGTATTTCCGATGCTGAAAAGCTCGGACATTGCCAACGGAAAATTAGAACCTCGGCGTTGGATGCTGGTAACACAAAAAGATGTCAAGGATGATACCTCGCAAGTTTTACAAACCGCGCCGAAAACTTGGAATTACTTGATTTCTCACGCTGAATTTTTTGACAAACGCGGAAGTTCGATTTATAAAAAACGCGCTCAATTTGCAGTTTTTGGTATTGGAAAGTATTCATTTGCGCCTTGGAAAGTTGCAATTTCGGGCTTCTACAAAAAACTGAAATTTAACGTCATCGGAAGTTACGCAAATAAGCCGATTGTTTTAGACGATACTTGTTATTTTCTTTCGTTTGAAACCAAGATTGAAGCAGATGAAGTTTGTGATTTGTTAAATTCAAAAGCCGGACAAGAATTTTTTCGAGCCTTTGTTTTTTGGGACGCAAAACGTCCGATTACGGTTGAAATTTTACAAAAATTAAATCTCAATAAGTTAAAAAAATTCAGTAAGAAAAAGACGCGCGAAGGTTGGAACGAAGCATTCAAGGAATTGTCTGAAGATTACGAAGACGAGCTGATAGGAGTTAGTGTTCAAAACTCATTTGACTTTGAAGAATGGTAACGAAAAAAACAAAAGCATTAGCAAAAATTGAAAAGAAAATTTTAATCACCGGCGGAACGGGTTTTCTCGGCACGCACATCGTTCGCCAATTTCTTGATGCCGGACAAAAAAACCTGCGCGTGATGGCTTCAAGCATTCCCGAATGGATGAAAGATGCGGGTGTTGAATCGTTTGAAGGTTCGGTGACGCGTAAAGAAAATGTTACGGAAGCGACCAAGAATGTCGAGGCAATTTATCATCTGGCGGGAAAGGTTTCGTTTGCTTATGAAGGCGCGTTCGAGATGAACAAAATTCACGTCGAAGGCACGCGCCTGTTGTGTGAAGCGGCAAAGGAAAACGGAGTGAAAAATTTTATTCTCGCGTCTTCAAGCGGGACGAGCGCGGTTTCCGAAACGGCGGAAATTTTCGATGAAACTTACTTGCAGCCGGTCAAGATTTTGACGAAATGGGCTTATTACGCTTCAAAATATTATCAGGAAAAAACAGCGACGCAGGTTTTTAAGGATAAAGGCGAGCGGCTGTTAATTTTGAATCCGTCATTGCTTTTGGGAAGCGGCGATGAACGCCTTAGTTCAACAAAAGTTATTTTGGATTTTATGGCGAAAAAGTTGCCGATAACGCCTTCGGGCGGTTTGAATTTCGTTGACGCGAGCGACGCGGCAACTGCTTTTGTCAATGCTTTGGACAAAGGCAGGCACGGCGAAAGGTATTTGCTCGGCGCGGTTAATTGGACTTTCGCGGAATTTTTCGGACGGCTTGAAAGACTTTCAGGAGTTTCCGCGCCGATGCTCAGAGTTCCGAAAAAAGTCGCGGTTTTCGGCGCGAATTTTATTGATTCGATTTATAAAAACTTTAATAAACAGACGCCTTTTGAAGCCTCGGAAGTCGAAATGGGCGAATATTTCTGGTATTTCGATTCTTCAAAAGCCGCAGAAGAATTAAATTTCACTACGCGCGAACCGCAGGAAACTTTGCAGGACACGATTAAATATCTGCGCGAAAACTTTCTGGGCGAGGGCGTATTTAAGTGAAAAATTAAAAACTAAAAGTGAATAATTGTCCTTTTTTATTTTTAGTTTTTCACTTTTAGTTTTTCACTAACCGTAAGTTGGTAAAAACTTCGGCGTTCTCCTGGCTTTCGTAGCCTGTTCAAAAGCGTAAGCGATTTTGATGAGTGTCGGTTCGGAAAAAGCGTGTCCGAGAAACGTCATTCCGACGGGCAAATTTTGCACAAAACCGGCGGGAACCGTGATGCTCGGATAACCGGCAACTGCGGCAAAGCTCGTGAGACCTTCAAAGACGCCGCAGTCGCCGTTGACCAAATCCGTCATCCAAGCCGCGCCGCCCGAAGGCGCAATGATGGCGTCGAGTTTACTTTTGTTCATTACAGCGTCTATGCCTTGCGCCTGAGTTAGAAGTTTCGATTTTTGCAGTGCCAGACGATAAGCGCGTTCATTTAAATCGCCCTTCTTGTTCGCCATTGTAAAGATTTCCTGACCAAAATATGGCATTTCGCGGTCTTTGTTTTCTTCGTTAAATTTGATTAAATCAGCGAGCGTTTGATGCGGCGAGTTTCTCTGCGCGAGATATTTATTCAAATCGGCTTTGAATTCGTAAAGCAAAACATCAAACTCGGCGTCGCCGAATTTGCCGTTGGTCGGAAACTCGACATCGACCAGCGTCGCTCCGCCGGCTTTGAAAACTTCCAGATGCGGCTCGATAACAGCATCGATTTTTGAATTTTTTCCGAAAACCTGACGCCCGACGCCGATTCGCATTCCGCGCAAGCCGTTGGCGTCTAAAAATTTCGTGTAATCTTTCGCGCCTTTCACGCTTTGCGAAGTTATCGCATCGCTTTTGTCTGTTCCAATCAAAACACTTAAGAGAATTGCCGCGTCCGTAACGGTTCGCGCCATCGGTCCCGCCGTATCCTGAGAATGCGCAATCGGAATAATTCCCGAACGCGAAACCAGTCCGAGCGTCGGTTTAATACCGACCAGCCCGCAAGTTGCCGCCGGACAGATAACCGAGCCGTCCGTTTCCGTGCCGATGCCGATTGCCGCGAGATTTGCCGCGATTGCCGAACCTGTTCCCGAAGATGAGCCGCACGGATTTCGGTCTAAAACATACGGATTATGCGTTTGACCGCCGCGTCCTGACCAGCCGCTCGAAGATTTTGTCGAACGGAAATTCGCCCACTCACTCAAATTTGTTTTGCCTAGAATCACTGCGCCGGATTTGCGTAGTTGCTGAACTATAAATGCGTCCTGTTTCGGTGTCGGCGCGTCGAGCAGCGCCAGACTTCCGGCTGTCGTATGCATTTTGTCCGCTGTGTCAATATTGTCTTTTATCAAAATCGGAATGCCGTGTAGCGCGCCGCGCAGTCGTCTACTTTTGCGCTCTCTGTCTAAATCTTCCGCAATTTTTAGAGCGTCGGGATTCGTTTCGATAACCGAACCCAATTTCGGATCAATATTTTTAATTCTTTCGAGATATTTTTCGACCAGTTTTTTGGCGGAAACATCGCCTGAACTCATTTTCGCCTGCAACTCACTGACAGTAATTTCAATTAATTCTTCGTTGGTGTCGCTTTTGAAAACATCCTTTGCATTTACATTTTTCATAACGCTCAATGCGGCAACGCCAGCCGCGCCGAATTGCAGAAATTCACGACGATTTTGTTTTTCGATTTTCATAATTTCAGGAAATTTTCGGGAAAATTAGTAATTTTTAAACAATTAGTTTGAATGAAAAAAGTCGGTCAAATTATAGTTTCGGTCAAGGATGAATAGAACTTTAAAATACATTATCATTTAATCTTTTTCAAATTTCCTTCACCGCTGATTTTATGCGATTCGATTCGCGCTACTTTTTCGGCTTGAGCAAAAGCCCGGAGAAAATTTTCGCCCAAAACTTTGCGAATGTCTTGTTCGGAATAACCGCGCCGCAGCATTTCGTAAGTTACGAGCGGTAAATCTTCCATTCCGTTCATTCCGGCAGGCAGAAACGGAACTCCGTCAAAATCCGAGCCGATGCCGACCGAATCAATTCCGGCGACTTGTTTAATATGGTCAATGTGGTCAACGATGCGCGTGTAACTCGGCATATAAATCGGGTTTGCAGCGAACAATTGACGCTCGGCTTCATTGTAAGCTTGCGCGTTGTCTTTGTATTTTTCCTTCATCGCGTCAATCTGCGGTTTCAGCCGTTTCGAGCGTTCATTTTCTTCGCGGTTCGTTCTTTCGTCAAGAAACGAAGGATAAAAATTTATCATTATCACGCCGCCGTTTTTAGCGACGCGCTTTAAAATGTCGTCCGGCACGTTGCGCGTGTGGTCGCTGACGCCGCGCGCGCCTGAATGCGAGGCGATAATCGGCGCGGTTGAAACGTCCAAAACGTCCGACATCGTTTTCACCGAAACGTGCGAAATGTCGGCGAGCATTCCCAGGCGATTCATTTCACGAACTACGTCTTTCCCAAAATCCGACAAACCGTTGTTGCGCGGCTCGTCGCGGTGCGCGTCCGCCCAATTGTTCGTGTTGTTGTGCGTCAAAGTCATATAACGCACGCCAAGCCGGTAAAATTCACGCAGCGCGGCGAGCGAATCTTCAATTGCGTGTCCGCCTTCGATGCCCATCAAAGCGCAGATTTTATTTTGTTTTTTGGCGCGGCGAATATCGGCGACGGTTGTGCAGGGCGAAAACTCGTTCGGGTATTTTTCAATCGCGCGGTAAGTCGAATCAATTAAATTCAGCGCGTGGCTCGCCGAGCCGCCTTTTTTGACGTAATCAGCCGAAACGTAAATCGAGAAAAATTCGCCCGTGATTCCGCTCTCTTTGAATCTTTGTAAATCCGAATGAAACGGGTCGCCGTCGAGGTGAAATTTGTTTTTTGAAGGTGTCGCAAGGTCGTAATCTTCATCATACATCGGCGTCGGAATGTCGTTGTGTCCGTCAACGATAATCGCTTTTTTGTGAATTTTTAGAGCCTGCGCCCAGATTTTCGGGTCTGCTCCGGTCGGCATCGTTTGACCGAAAGATTGCCCGACGAACAAAAAGATAAACGAAAAAAACAGCGGAAGAAAAGCGATTTTGGTTTTCATAGATTTACAAAATTGAAATTTTAGCGTTGGAATTTTAGTAAACTGATTTTAGCTTGTTTTAGTTTTTTTTGAAAACAAAAATATCGTTCGCCAAAAGTAAAAAAAGGAATAGAAATTAATCTATTCCTTTTGGATAAAATTCAAGGAGAGTTTTTGAAAACAATTAGTGTCGAACGGCGCGTCTGTAATGACGATTGTATTTGCTGTATTTTTTGCCGAGCTTGCGTTGTTCTTTGTCGGTTACGCGCCCATCGCGGACGTAACGATCTTCAATTCTGCCGAGACGGGTGCGCTGGCGTTCCAAACGGCGATATTCTTCCGCCGAAAGTCTGCCTCGACCGTAGCTTCGGTCGTTGCGGCTGTCAATCCGGTCATCGCGCCTGTCTCGACGTTCGTCGCGTGTTTCCGCTCTGTTTCGCTGCTTTTCCCAGCCTTTGTGTTTTCCGTTGTTACCTTCGTAGCGGGCGTGTCCGGGCTGTGCCGACGCACTTATTGTCGCTAAACTCAGACAAAAGACGACCGCGGAAAATACCAAGCCTAATTTTTTTAATGTTTTCATACTTCCTCCTAAGTTTTTAAAAACTAATAGCGTGATTGCCATGAAAGTCCGATGTCATTTTACCAAGTCGCGTTGTTATTTTAAATTGTTTAATAAATACACAACAATGTGTAATTGTCCGTAAATGCTTGAAAACAAACCAACAAAAGTATTAAAGAAATCAATTCGGTGACAACTCCCAACACTGAAAATTCATCAAAACATCGTTACAAAATAAATATTTACCGCAATTTTCGGAGGAAATTTTTGAAGTTTGATTTTAAGAAAATCTACGTTCAGCGCAGTATTTTTGAAGATATTATTTGGCGCAGTAATGCCGAAAAAATTATTAGTCGTTTTCCCGGTGCGGATATTGTCGAAGTCGAATCGCACTGGAAAATTCCCGAATTGTTTGAAGCCGATGCGGGCGATTGGATGCGGACAAAACGCGAAAGTTTAGTTTTGGGCATCAAGTCAGGTTTGACGCACCAGAAAAACGGACGCTCAGCAGATTTTATCGCCGCGTCGAATACGAACGGTTGCCTGAGTTCGTGTCAGTACTGCTATGTCGCCAGGCGCAAAGGCGCGTCGAATCCGCTGACGGTTTTTGTCAACATCGATGAAATTGCCCATTCGATTCGCAAACATCAAAATAAGCTCGGCGCGAAAATTGAGCCGAATCAATGCGACGATAATTTTTGGACATACGACATAGGCTGCAATGCCGACCTTTCAGCCGATTCTTTTGTTTGCGATAACCCGGGCTTTTTAGTTAAAGAATTCACGACGATGGAATTTGCCAAGGCGACTTTTGCAACCAAAACCGTGCGCGACGATTATTGGCTTTCGATTGACCCGAAAGGCAAAACACGCATTCGTTACAGCTTGATGCCGCAGCAGATTGCGCGGTACGTTGACATCGGCACGAGTCCGATTTCCGAAAGAATTCAGTCGGCAAATGGATTAGTTGACGCCGGATACGAAGTGCATTTCAGTTTTGCGCCGATAATCGTTTACGAAGGCGAAAAATGGAAAGCTGATTGGCGTGAGTTATGGCAGGAAATAGACGACACGCTAACGCCGAAAGTCAAAGCGCAATTAAAATGCGAAGCGTTTTTTCTGACGCATTCGGCGGATTTGCATCGGATAAATATGGAATGGAATCCGAAAGGCGAAGAATTTTTATGGAATCCGCGTCTGCAAGTTCCGAAGAAAACCGCGCCCGATACTTTGGTTTATGATTACAACTTTCGCCGCCGCGAACTTTCCGCATTCAGCGAATCGTTGGCGAAAAATTTGCCGTATTGTCCGATTCGTTACTCTTTTTAAGAACTTTTCAACCGCAGATTTTCATAGATGAACACAGATTTTAAAAGATATAACAAAAACGTTTTTATCGATTTTCTATCCGTGTGAATCTGTGAAAATCTGTGGTTAAATTTCTTCAAAAATCATTTGTCTACTTAGCTGCCGTTTGATTCTTCCCGCGCGGTTTAGCGTTTTTCACGTATTTATCAAACCAGTTTATCATTTCATAAAGAGCGTGTTCGGTTGATTCTTTCGCGGCGTAACCGTGCGCTTCGAGCGGCAGAAAGACGAGCCGCGCCGTTCCGCCCGTGCCTTGCAGCGCGGCGAAAAGACGTTCGGATTGAATCGGGAAAGTTCCCTGATTGTTGTCCGCTTCACCGTGAATCAGCAAAAGCGGTTCATTGATTTTGTCGGCGTAAAAGAATGGCGAAACATTCTGGTAAAGCTCTTTTGCTTCCCAGAAATTGCGGCGTTCCGATTGAAAACCGAACGGCGTCAAAGTTCGATTATACGCGCCGCTTCGGGCGATTCCGGCGCGAAACAAATCCGAATGCGCCAGCAGATTCGCCGTCATAAACGCGCCGTAGGAATGCCCGCCGACGCCGACTCTTTCCGGGTCGGTGACGCCCAATTCGACGGCTTTATCAATCGCCGCTTTCGCGCTATCAACGATTTGTTTGATAAAAGTATCGTTGACGGTCAGCGGGTCGCCGACAACCGGCATCGTTGTCTCGTCTAAAACCGCGTAGCCTTGCAGCAAAAAGAACAGGTGCGAATAACCGCCGATTGACGTGAAACGATTGGTCGAACCCGAAACTTGTCCGGCGGTCGAAGCGTCTGTAAATTCGAGCGGATACGCCCAAACAACTGTCGGCAACCTTGTTCCTTCCTTATAATTCGGCGGTAAATAAAGCGTGAACGATAAATCTACACCGTCGGCGCGTTTGTATTTGACGAGCCGTTTCGTAATGCCGCGAAGCTGAGGCGTCGGGTCAGTGAAATTAGTTAATTTTTGCGGCGCTGCCATCTCACATTTTGTATTCGGCGCACAAGCAGAACGCAAATAAATATTCGCCGGGTCAAGCGGCGATTCTTTGCGCGTTAAAAATCTTGTGCCGTTCTCGTCCATCAAGGCAACAAAACCTTCAAACTCAGTATTTCCTGAACGCCAGATTTCATTAGCCTTTAAAGTTTGCAGGTTCATTCGACGCAAAAAAGGTCTGTCGCCTTCGGGCGATGAGCCTGTTCCGGTCAGGAAAATATCATTACCGTTTTGCTGAACAACTCTTTGTCCGCTCGGCAGAGTTTTCAAAACCGGCGCTCCGATGTCGTTGTAGCGGTCATTCGTATTCAAATCGGAAATCATTTTAGGCGCGGCGTTTGAACGATAATCCGTCATATAAATACGGCGATGCTGCGTGTCGCGGTTGTAATCGTAGAAGAGCATTAAGCCGTCTCGTTCGCCGAAACTTCTGCCTTGATAACGCTGTTCGATTTTAACGACTTCCGTCGGGTCGCTTTTGAACGGCGCGGCTAGTTTCATCAATTTATCGCGCGGCGTGATTTTGTTTTTCGGATTTCCTTCGTCGAGCGCCACCGCCCACATTAAGGTCGCGTTCTCCGTCGGAACCCAATCAAAACTGCGCGGAGCGGTCGTGACGCCCTGAATCGGAAGCTGGTCGAGCAGCGGAATGCTTGCCGCTTTATAAATCGTTTTGCCGTTCAAATCCCAAACTTCAATTTCCTGCGGAAAGCGCGACGCGGGAAACAGATATGAAAACGGGCGATGAATCTGCTCGGTTAAAATATATTTTCCGTCAGGCGAAATCGTATTTGTATCAAAAATCGCGGGTTGTCCGATTTCTTTTACCTTTCCATTCAAATCGACAATCGCAAGTTGCGAAGTCGCATAATACTCAAATAATTTTTCGTCGGTCGGCGATTTCAATAAATCCTGAAAAGTCTGAACCGCGCCGCCTTTGCCGGAAGTTTCCTGAACGCTCGGCTCGGTAGGAACGCCCGCCGCTGCAGGCGCTGCGCTGCGTTTCATCGGCACAAGATTGACCAGCAAACTTGTCTGGTCGGGCATCCAATCGAATCTGCCGAAAGCCGTATTGACTTTGATATTCTTCAGCATTTTCGCTTGTCCGGTTGCCGTTTCCAGAATCCAAAGCTCGATTCCGGTCAGCGTTTGGTTGCCGAAAGCGACGTATTTGCCGTCCGCGCTCCAATTCGGGGAAATTATTTGCGCATTCGGCGGCAAAGCGACGGGCGTTTCTTTTCCGTCGCCAATATTCTTCAAAGACAAACTTACAAAATACGGCTGGCGATGCTGCCCGTTGGTGTTCGGATTGATACGCAAGCCGGCAAGACGAAGCATCGGCTGCGCCAGTTCGGAAATCGGCGGATAGCGAAGCGGTGTCGCCAGCAAAATTTTATCGTGAGCCGGACTTATCGAAGATGTCGGCGTGGCGGGCGCGTTCAAAACGTCCATCACGTCCTTCGGCGGCTGTTTGTATGAGCCTTGCGCCAAAGCATCGTGTAGACTAAAGAAACAAAAAGCCAGAACAACAAAAGCGAAGAATACTTTTTTCATATTTTTTATTGGAGTTTCCTACGGGAATTTAATTTCATTAGAACAAATTTCGTTTGTTTTTTAAATGCCCGCGCGGAGTTATAGGTTTTTCAAAGCAGGAAAAAATGTTTGAATCAGGGTTTGCGACGATTCTTTTCGTAAATTAACCGCAAACCTTCGAGCATTAATGTTTCGTCAACCGTTTGAATTAACGCGCAGCTTTCCGCAATAAAAACCGCAAGTCCGCCGGTTGCGACAACTTTCGGTTTTTCGTCGAGTTCCGAAATCATTTGGCGGAGAATTCCGTCAACCAAGCCGATGTAGCCGAAATAAATTCCGGCTTGAATGGAATTGATTGTCGAATCACCGATAACGCTGCGGGTTTTCCTTATCTCCACTTTCGGCAGCTTTGAAGTTTTTTCAAAAAGCGCATCGGCGAAAACATTTATTCCGGGCGCAATCGTTCCGCCAAGATATTCACTCAGAGAATTTACCGCATCAATCGTCGTTGCCGTCCCGAAATCACAGACAATACAGGGTTTTCCGTATTTTTGAACCGCCGCCGCCGCCACGACAATCCTGTCAATTCCGACGCTCGCGGGCGGATTGTATTTGATTTTCAAATTGAAATCGAACGTTGAATCGACAAGGACAGCTTCGCGCCCGAAATACTTTTCGGACATTTTTCGGAAAGAAATGTCGAGCTCCGGAACGACTGAGGAAATGATAAGGGCAGAAATCTTTTTATAATCAATCTCGGAAACGGAAAACATCTGTCTGGCTAAAACGCCGATTTCGTCGGATGTTCGATAATGCAGCGTCGCCATTCGCCAATGCGCGATTAAGTTTTCGCCGTCGTAAACTCCGAGCGAAGTATTTGTGTTGCCGATGTCAATTGCTAAAAGCATTTAATAATGGATAACGGATAATGGATAGTGAATAATGTAAAAACAATTCTTTCATTATCCACAATCCATTATCCGTTATCCATTAGAATTTAGCCTTGCAGCGGCAAACCGTCATAAACGATTTGCCAGCCGTTTTGTTTGCTGGTGCGCAGACTTTTATTAAACCATTCGAGAGCCTTTTCCGGGTCGTCGTAAATCTGCACGGCAGGATTTGCCTCGCGCGGGTCGACGCGACAAATTGCGCCGCCCTTTTCGGCGGTTTTGATGCACAAAAGCGCGACCATATTATTTTTCGACAAAACGGCGGTGCGGACATTTACTTCGCTCGGTTCGGTTTCGTCAAACTCGTCGAACTCGTCGAATTCATCCAACTCGTCGTTGAAATCTTCAAATTCCAAATCTTCCGGCTCAAAATCAAAATCATTTTTCATAAATATTTTATTAAACTATGCTTTCTACAAATTACACTCTTGCGCCTCACAATTCAATCAGCGGTTTTGCGGAAGAGATTTTTACAGGAAATAAGATGAGACACCTTTGCCGGAAAATCAGAAAATACATTTTCGCATTTAATTTTATATTTTACATTATCTTTCACTTATGCTTTATCTCAGCATCTCGACATCGCCCGCCTGCACGATTTTAATTTCGCCCGTATCGGTTTTAACGCGCAGCGCTCCGTTTTCTTCGATTCCGCAGGTCTTGCCGAAAATAGTTTCGTTTTCCAACACGACGCGCACCGCTTTGCCGAAAAAATAAGACGAATTTTTCGCCCATTCTTCCCGAATCTTTTCGGTGCCGTTTTCCCCGGAAAAAATATCGTAAAACCTGGTGAATTGTTTGGTTAGATTTTGGATGATATCTTCGGCGTTCGGTTTTTTGCCGGTTTCGGATTCGATTGAAGCGGCGATTTCTTCGAGTTCGGGCGGGAAGTTTTCCGAAGTCAGATTGATGCCGATGCCGACGACGACTGCCAAACCTTTTTTCGTCTCCACCGCTTCCGCCAGGATTCCGCAGATTTTTCTGCCTCGAACATGAATGTCATTCGCCCATTTTATATCGGTTTTCAGTTCGTAAAGTTCCTGCAAAACTTCCGTTACGACCACCGCCGACATCAAAGTCAGAAGCGGCAAAAACTTAATTTCGATTTTCGGACGAAGGACGATACTAAAATAAAGTCCCGCATCCTTCCCCGAAAGCCAAATTCTGCCGTGCCGTCCGCGTCCCGCCGTCTGCTCGCGGGCGATGACGCACAAACCTTCTTCCGCGCCTTGTTTCGCTTGATTTAAGGCTTCCGTATTCGTCGAGCCGATTGAATCGAAACGTAAAATCGTAAAATTCATAGAGAAACTTTCCAAAGCGAATCGACAAAAAATTTTCGCTCGTCGAAAAAGTTTTGCGTTGCCAGAAAGCCGCTCGCCAGCGCTAAATCTCCGATCATTTCCTGATTATACTTTTGCGAGATTTCCATAAATATCGGCTCCCAGGCAGCAAACTCAAAACTTTTATTCAAGGCTTCGACCGAAACCGTCTGCGCCCGTCGGCTGATGAGAAAAGAACGCGCCGCGCATTCGACGGGACGATAAACGGCATAATGCGAGAAATCGTTTGTGTTGAAATTCGCGCCGAGTTCGCGGTTGATGCGTGTCAGCAGATTCAAATTAAATGCGGCGGTGACGCCCTGCGCGTCATCGTAAGCCTGCAAAATCACGCGCGGGTCTTTCTGCAAATCGAAACCGACGAACAACAAATCGTTTTCATTCATCACGCCGCGCAGTTGACGAAAAAAGTCCTGCGCCTGCGCTTTGCTGAAATTGCCGATGTTCGAGCCTAAAAACAAAATAATTTTCGCGCGTTTCGACTCGGTTTTAAGCGTTTCCAGAATGCGAAAATAATCGCCCGTTTTCGCATTCATCGAAAGATGCGGAAATTCGTTTTTGAATTTTCCAGTCAGAAAATCAATCGCTTCCTGCGAAATATCAATCGGCAGATAACTGAAATCAGCCGTTTGTTTGAGGAAATAATCAATCAAAACCGCCGTCTTCGTGCCGTCGCCCGCGCCGAGTTCGATTAAATCGAAACTTTTGCTTTTTTCCGTGAAAGCCGCAAAAATTTCCTTCGTTCGGGTTGAAAAAATTTCAAATTCGGCGCGTGTCAGGTAATATTCCGGCAGTTTCATAATTTCCTGAAAAAGCCGCGAGCCTTCATCGTCGTAAAAGTATTTTGACGAGAGAAATTTCGGTGTCGCCGACAAACCGCGCAAGACGTCGTCGGCGAAAGTGTTTTGTTTCGTTGCAATTGAACTCTGCATTTATTATGAATTTTTTACCACAGATGAACACAGATAAACACAGACTTTAAAGCTGGGAATGATGTTTTTATCTTTTTGCTTTTACCTTGTTTCTATCTATGTTTACTTGTGTTCATCTGTGGTTGATTTTCTCTTATATTTATTTTGCCAAACGTATTCCCGCAAATTGCCATCTCAAATGCGGATGGAAAAAATTGCGGTAAGTTTTGCGGCTGTGATTCGGAGAAGTCGCCACCGACGCGCCGCGCAAAACCATTTGATTTATCATAAACTTGCCATTGTATTCGCCGACTGCGCCCGCCGGTTTTTTGAAATTCGGATACGGCAGATAGGCGCTCTGCGTCCATTCCCAGCGCAAGCCCCAATCAAATTTACCGCTCGCCGTCTCCCATTCAAATTCGGTCGGCAGGCGCAAGCCTTTCCACTCGGCAAACGCCGCTGCTTCATAAAACGAAACGTGGCAAACCGGAGCGTCCGGGTTCAATTTTCGCAAGCCGCCGAGCGTAAAATTCATCCATTCGCCGTCAATTTTTTGCCAGTAAAGCGGATTTTTTATTTCGTTTTGATTGACCCAATCCCAGCCTTCCGCGTGCCAGGCGCGAAAGTTTTCGTATCCGCCGTCAGCGATAAACTCAAGAAATTCGCTGTTGGTCACGAGATTTTTTTGAATCGCAAAATCGTCGAGATAAACTTTGTGTCTTCCGAGTTCGTTGTCGAAATGAAAATCTTCGCCCTGAAAGCCGATTTCGCAGATTCCGCCTTCGACTTCGACAAATTCATTTGTAACAATTTCGCTTTTTTCCACAAGTGCAAAACCTTCTTTATAAACGGGAAAAAGCGGATTGACGCTGAACGTATATTTCAAATCGGTCAAAAATAATTCCTGATGCTGCTGTTCGTGATTGAGTCCGAGAACGATTAAATCTTTCGCTTCATCCGACAAATCCCGGCTCAGAAGCTCGCGCATCTTTTCGTCGACATATTTTCGATAGGCAAACACTTCTTTAACCGTCGGACGCGACAAATCGCCGCGATTATCGCGCCGCGTGCGCGTTCCGATTGAGTTGTAGTAACTGTTGAAAAGAAATCCGAAACTCGGATTAAATTCACGAAATTCGACGGCGAATTTTTTGAGAATCATTTCCTCGAAAAACCAGGTCGTGTGCGCGATGTTCCACTTCGGCGGGCTGGCGTCGATCGACGGCTGCGGAATATAATCTTCCGTTTCAAGCGGCGCGCAAAGCTCTTCGGTGTAGCGGCGAATTTCCGCGTAGGATTCGGATAAATTTTCCGGCGTGGTTTTTTGTCTGTGTGTTGCTTGCATATTTTTATTAGAACAAAAATTCGAGCAAAGAAAAAGGAATTTTTCTACAAATTCCTTTTTCTCAATCTTTTTATAAATTACGTTTTATGATGATTTTATTCCAAATCCTTTTCATTTGCGCAGACGGAAATTTTTCGCAGCGCTTCGGCGGCAATTTCCGCCAGGTAATAATCTTCGCCGTTTAAGTTTGCCTGCAAAACATTTTTTGCCGACGCGTCGCCGATTGCGCCGAGCGCAAATGCCGCTTCGCGTTTCACGTCGTTGAATTCACTCGGATTTTGCAGAGTTTGAATCAAGGCGTTAAGTGCTGCGCGAAAAACCGGAAAGTTTTCCGCCAGTTTCGGATATTTCGGCTTTTCGATTGGGTTGAATTTTTCAGGCAAAAAACTTTCAGGCGTGCGAACTTCAGTTTTGCTCGTTTGAATAATTTGCGCGATTTGTCCGACGGAATGCGCCGCGCTGCGGCGCAAAAACTCATCAGCCGGATTTTCCTTTTTCGGTTTGTTTTGCAAAATGCTCGTCAGCGCGGCAATCGCCGCCGCGTCGCCGATTTCACCGAGCGCGACGATTGCCGCATTTTTTACATCTGTAATTTTGTCTGTTTGAAAAACTTGGAGAAGCGCGTTTATTGCGTTCGGATTTCTCGCTTTGCCCAGAGCGTAAACCGCCTCGCGCCGGACAAGTTCCTTTTTGTCGTTCAGAAGCGGAAGCAAAATATTTAACGCTTCGTCTTTCGGCAAAAAAATCACGGAAAACGCAGCGGTCGCGCGGACGATTTCCGATTTGTCGGCTAATGCGGGAATTGCGATGCGTGACGCCGGTTCGGTTTCGAGATTTCTGATTTGAAAAAGCGCGTCGCGTTTTTGTTCGATATTTCCGTGATTGATTTTTTCGGCGAGAAAGTCGAGATTAGTTTGCGCGAAAGCGATTTTGACCCAAACAATAAAAAACGCACAAAGAAATACGAGAAGCCGGAAGTTGTTCTTCCGGCTCGTAATTCCTAATGCGTGATTCTTGATTCGCATTCTAAACGTTGCGCTGCGCGTTTTGCCGCCGTATTTTTTCCCATTCAAAAACCTGGCGCGCGCGTTTGTTTTCGTAAGCGTCCGAAAGCGACACGATTAAATCGTCGTTCGAGAAATTTTCCTTTGTTTTTGAATTGCGCGTGGAAAGAAGTTGGGAAATGTAGCCGGCGACGGCTGAAGTTTCTTTTTCGTTAAGTTTATCAATTTGGCTGGCAATATTTTGGTTTGTTTGTTTGAGCATCTCCGTATCTCCTTTTTTCGGCAGACAGTCAAACGGCGAACTGAAATTTCAAGTCTCGACTGTCGGCAAAATTGTTTTTTTCATTATTAAAATTTTTCGGATAAAACTTTTGCGCCCGTTAAATTCGCATTGAAAGAATAGCATAACTTAAAATTTCGAGGCAACATCTTCGTTGAAAAAATTGAGTGAAAAAATTTACGCCAATTCGATTTAGCAGTCTTATTTTTCGATAAAACTTGACATTAGAAAATCTAAAAGTTATCAATGTAAATATGATTTTGCGGCGACACTCGAACAACCTCCTTCTTAGATAGCCACTCGTCCGAATTGCTTCCGGCGACGTGGCGAAACCTTTTATAATTCAAAATAAAATATTCAAAAGTGGATGAATTAAATTTTATCCGCTAGACTTACTTAATTTTTTGTCGATGTTCAAAAGGTTTTAGACATCGGACTTTATACTCGAATTTTATGGACGAGAAATACTTTGCACAAAAGATAGAACAGAAATGGCAAAAGCGTTGGGCGGAAAACAAGACGTTTGAAGCGGTAATCGATGCGGGACGCGAAAAGTTTTACGCGCTCGAAATGCTGCCGTATCCGTCCGGTCGCCTGCATATGGGTCACGTTCGCAATTACTCAATCGGTGATGCGCTCGCCTGGTACAAGCGTCTGCAAGGTTTTAACGTTCTGCATCCGATTGGCTGGGATTCGTTTGGTCAGCCCGCCGAGCAAGCCGCGATAAAAAAAGGCGTCAATCCGCGCGATTGGACGGAAGATAATATCGTTCAAATGCGCGAGCAATTGCAGCGTTTGGGACTTAGTTACGATTGGAGCCGGGAAATCGCCGCGCATCGTCCTGAATATTATAAATTCGACCAATGGTTTTTCCTGAAAATGCTCGAACTCGGTCTGGCGTACAAGAAAATGACAAAGGTCAATTGGTGTCCGAAAGACCAGACAACTTTGTCAAACGAACAGGCGAGCGGCGGCGTTTGCTGGCGTTGCGGAACTCAAGTCGAAAAGAAAGACATCGCGCAATGGTTTTTGCGCATTACGGCTTACGCCGAAGAATTGCTCGACGGGATAAAGGAAATCGAAGCGGGCTGGTCGGAGCGCGTCTTGACGATGCAGAAAAATTGGATCGGGCGTTCGGAAGGCGCGTTCGTCGATTTTGCCGTTAAAAATTCGGACGAAAAAGTACGCGTTTTTACGACGCGTATCGATACGATTTACGGCGCAAATGCGGTAGTCATTGCGGCGGAACATCCGATTATCCAAAATAATTTCTACGATTTTTCCGAACGGGTAAAAGTTAAAATTGAAGAAATTAAAATCGAAAAAGCCAAGCCGAAAGATTACGGCGAGGAAGTCGAAAAAGACGGCGTCGATACGGATTTGAAAGCCGTCAATCCGTTTGGCGGTGAAGAGCTGCCGATTTGGGTTGGCAATTACGTGATGATGGAATACGGCACGGGCGCGGTAATGTCTGTGCCGGCGCACGACGAACGTGATTTTGAGTTTGCAAAGAAGTTTGATTTGCCGATTCGAGAAGTAGTTCAAAGTCCAGAAGAAGTTGAAAAACAAAAACAGGAAACTGAAAATCAAACTGAACAAGCTTTTACCGAATACGGAATTGCCGTCAATTCCGGTTCTTGGAATGGAAAGACTTCCGAAGCTGCAAAAAAGGAAATGACGAAATTCGCCGAAGAAAAAGGTTTCGGCGAATCTGCCGTAACTTATCGCCTGCGCGATTGGGGAATTTCGCGGCAGAGATTTTGGGGCGCGCCGATTCCGATTGTTTATTGCGAAACCTGCGGGACAGTGCCGGTTCCATATGAACAATTGCCAATCGAATTGCCCGAATCCGCGCCGTTTACCGGCGTCGGCGAATCACCGCTGGCGAAAGTTCCCGAATTCGTCAATACGACTTGTCCGCAGTGCGACGAACCGGCGAAGCGCGAAACCGATACGATGGACACATTCGTTGATTCGACCTGGTATTACTTTCGCTATACCGACCCGCACAACGCGGAAATGCCGTTTGACCCTAAAGTTACAGCGTATTGGACGCCGGTCGACCAGTACATCGGCGGCGTCGACCACGCCGTGATGCATCTGCTTTACACCAGATTCTGGACAAAGGCGATGCGCGATATGGGACTCGTAAATTTCGACGAGCCGGTCAAAAAACTGCTGACGCAGGGAATGGTCGTCGGCGAATCTTATTACAGCAAATCCAAAGAAAGTTATGTTCCGCCGGACGAAGTAAAAATCGCCCGCGATGAAAAGGGGAAAGTCGTCGAAGCGAAATTGAGAAGCGACGCTTCGCCCGTTAAAGTCGCCATCGAAAAAATGTCGAAATCGAAATATAACGGCGTCGACCCGGACGATATGGTGATGATTTACGGGGCGGATGCCGTGCGGATTTTCGCGCTGTTCGCCGCTCCGGTCGAAAATGAACTGGTCTGGCAGGAAACCGGAATTGACGGCGCGGTCAGATTTTTGCAGCGTGTCTATCGTTTTGTTTATCGCTGGCACGAAGCGTTGCGCGGCGAGCGGCGAGCGGCGAGTGGCGAGTTTAATAGCGAAGCGCGAAAGTTGCGGCAAAAAACGCATCAGACAATAAAACGCATCACCGAAAATTTTGAAAGCGGGCAATTCAACACGCCGATTGCCGCGTTGATGGAACTGTCAAACGCTTTGGGCGATTTTAAAGCCGAACCGAAAACGGCGAGCAAAAGCGATTTGTTTGCGATTGACGAAGCAATTAAGAGTTTGATTTTGATGCTCACGCCGTATGCGCCGCACATTTGCGAAGAATTGTGGGAAGTTTTAACCGGAAGCGCGAACGGCATTTTGCAATCGGGCGAAACTTTCCCCGTCACCGACGAAAATTTGGCGAAAGCCGACGAAATCGAGATTCCGATTCAAATCAACGGCAAACTGCGCTCGCGCGTTATTGCTTCGCCGGAAAGTTCGCGGGAAGATTTGGAGACAATGGCGCTGGCGGACGCAAAAGTCAAGGAACACACTGACGGCAAACAAATCGTCAAGGTTATCGTCGTGCCGAATCGACTCGTCAATATCGTGGTGAACTAAGTGATTTTTAATAATAATGTGAAGGGCGCAGCTGAATTTTTCAATCCGCCTGTTTTTCTCTCAATTTTGATTGCAGATTGTTAAATAATTTTAATTGTTTATGCTAAAATATTCGAGTCGCTTCCCCTACGGTTGTCTAAACCATAAGCGGCAAAAATAAAAAAATTACGCGGATTTGCCGAAATGGAACAAAAAAGGGTTTCGGTAATTATTGGAATTTTCAGTTGATTGTTACTTGTTACTACCAAAGTCGGCGGCTCGTCCGCATTAAGTTTTAAACCGTTCGGGCGGAAATCGCCGTCATCAGCTTACATTTATTGCAAACTTTCATAAGTATTTTAAGGAAACGCGCTCACAGTTAAACTTTTAGATTGTGTGCCGTAACCGATAATTTTTGAAGATTTCTTATGCGTAAAAAGTTAAAATTTTATCGCGGCGGCTTGTTATTAATTTGCCTCGTTTTCGCGCCGAGTTATCTTTTCGGACAAGGTTTGGGAAGCAGCAGCGGACTTTTTAACGCGCCGAAGGCAAAAGCAAAAACAAGCTCTAAAACTACGGCTAAAAAATCTGTGCCGAAACCGAAAAATACCACGGCGACGGTTAAGAAAACTACGCCTAAATCCGAATCGAAAACTGAAATTACGGCTGCTGCGGCGAAAAACACGAAGAAACTAACCGAGCCGGAAACTGCCGCGACAAAAAGCGCTCCGAAGAAGACAGACTCGGCAAAGTCTTTGCCGAAAGCCGACCCGAAAAAATCTGCGCCGAAAACGAAGACCGCCGCTAAAACCAAACAAACGCCGAAAACGCCCGCTCAAAACAATGTCGTGATTACCGTCGGACAACCGACTGCGCCGAAAAACGATTCCGCCAAAAACGGTTCGGTCAAAACCGATTTAGCCGACGGAGATTTTGACGAGCTTTTCGAGAAGTCAATCGAAGAAGGCAACCGGGCGCGCGACGAGCGTGAATATTCAAAAGCAGAAGCCGCTTACCTGCGCGCGCAAAGTTTGAAAACGAAAGATTCGCGCGCCATTTACGGATTGGGAAATCTCTACAGCGACCAACAACGTTGGGAAGAAGCCGAAGCCGCTTACCGGACGGCAATCGAATACGAACCGAAAAGCCCGGATGCTTATATCGCCCTTAGTTTTGTTTTGACGCAGCCGATTGTCGGTATGGATTTGGGAGACAGATATTCGGAAGCCGAAAAAACGGCGCGCCAGGCAATCGGTCTCGACCCGAAGAACGCGGTTGCCTTCGACCAACTCGGAGTCGCGCTCGAACTCGGCGGTTCGGTCGGCGACGAAACGCAGAATGCGTATCGCAAAGCGATTCAGCTCGACCCGAATTTCGCGCTCGCTTACGCTCATCTCGGGCGACTGCTGCGCCGCAAAGGTCTGAACAACGATTCAGCCGCTGCTTATCGGAAAGCCATCGATATGTCCGTCGATGTGCCGACGATGATTTTGGTGGCGGACGTGATGCAGTCGCAGCAGCGTTATTTGGATTCCGAAGAGCTTTTGCGCCGCGCTTTGCGTCAGGATCCGAAAAATCCGACCGCACTCTATTTGCTCGGACGCGCCTTGACGACGCGGAGCAGTTTTGAGGAAGCAGAAAAGGTTTTGAAAAAGAGTGCCGAAATCAGTCCGAACAGTTTCGTTTCCTACGCGCTTTTAGGCTCGCTCTACACGCGGAGAGAAAAATTCGACGACGCGGAAAAATATCTGATGAAAGCGATACGGATGGTTTCGGCGAACGAAAAGAAACGTCTGGCGCAGGATTTTGAAGCGGTCGGCGACGGTTTTTTGCGCGGCGGCAAAAACAAGGACGCTGCGCGCGTTTATCGGCAAGCCATCGCGCTCGACAGAGAAAAAATTTCACTGTCGGACAAATTGGCAAAAACGCAAGTAAATTAAGTCGATAATGGATAAATAAATATTGAAGAAATATCAATTTTCATTTTCCGCCAAAAAAATTACTGAAAATAAAACTAAATCAATCGCGTTTATTGCTAGAGCGGTTATCGGCGCATTTGATTGACAAAACAAATTTTACAAATCAGAAAATTTCGTGCGATTGAAATTTTCCATAATTAAAAAACAATGCTTTACTGTCCAAAATGTCAGCAAACTTATGATGAAGCGGCGCAGAGATTTTGCCTCAATGACGGCGCCAGATTACTTCCCGTACCGTCTTCGGATAAATCTTTCAATCAGACGGGCGGCGTTTTTTCAAAAATTTTAAACAGAACCTCGCAAAACGGCGAGGCGGATGGAAAACCGGTAAATTCTTATCCGGTTTTTTCACCGCCAGCCGGCAAAATGTTTAAATCGGAAGAAGATTTATTGTCGCTGCCTGAAATCAGCACGCCGCAAAAGCCTCTGCCGCGCATTATTAAAACAAGCGAAGTTCCGGCAAGCCAAGCGACGCTCGGCAACCGAAAAACGCATCCGACGGGCAGACCCGCGCTCAATTGGGAAAATCCGAATGTGCTGCTCCGGCAGACGATCAAAAATCGATATTTAATCACCAAAAAACTCGAACAGGACGAAAGCAGCATCGCTTATTTAGCGGAAGATAAGCTCGTCGCGGGCAAAAAGGTTTTGGTCAGGATTTTGATGGAGCAGGACGCGAGCGACAAATTTACCAACAAAATTTTTGCCGAAGAAAGAGTTTCTCTTTCGCACATCAACCATCCGAACGTCGCCAGCGTGTTGGATTCCGGCGAACTGCACGAAGGCAATGCCTTTATTATCACCGAATACGTCGAAGGCGCTTCGGTCAAGGATGCAATCAACCGCAAAGGCGAATTCAACGCATCGAGAACGGCGCGGATTATACGCCAGGTTTCCTACGCTCTGAGCGAAGTCCACCAAAACGGCATTCTGCACCGCAATCTGAAGCCGGAAAATATTATTTTAACGCTTAATGAAGAAGGTGCCGAGCAAGTCAAACTTATCAATTTCGGCGTCCCGAACGCAAAAATAACCAAAGAAAATCTTGCCTACAAATCGCCTGAACAGCTCGAAGGAAATATTGCTACCTTCGCCAGCGACCTTTATTCTCTTGCCGTTATCACTTTTCAAATGCTGACCAACCGTCTGCCGTTCAACGATTTGTCAAGCAGCGTTTTGCTGAAATCGCAGCGCGAGGGAATTGCGCTTCGTCCAACGAATTTAAGATTGGATTTGCCGCCTGCAATCGACACTATTTTCGAGAAAGCTTTAGCTTTCAATCCGTCCGGTCGTTACCCGAAAACGCGCGACTTCGGCGACGCTTTTTACAATGCGCTGAATGCTGCTGCCTCTTTTCCGAAAGAAGAAAGATTACTGGAGACCGATGAAATTGATTTATTGCCGAACGAAAAAATCGAGGAAAATGTTAGAAAGGCGTTCACTCAAAACGAGGAAAATCCGCTCTTTGTATCCCCCGTCGGATTAAGCGACAATGCTGGAGAAGATTTTGAACTTGAGATTCCGCCGCTCGAAACCGAGCCGGAAATGCGTCCCGTAGTTTCGGCAATGCCGTTCGTCGCACCAATTCTTGCAGAAGATTCGGACGACAGAGCGCAGGAAATACCGAAGGACTTGGCTTGGGAAAAACGTTCCCCCGAACCGCAAATCGTCGCCTCTTCAAGCAAGACATTGCTTTCTCTGCTCGGCGTCACGATTCTTTTGGCGGCAATGTTTGCCGTCTGGTATTTTGCAGGGAATCGAACGAATCAAAATCCAACTGCTCCGGCGACGACGGAGAACATTAACGCGCCGATTCAAAACACGCAAAATGAGGCGGTTCAAAATACGGAAAGCGCGCCGCTGGAAAATTTAAACGCCGTCGTTAAATCTTCGCCCGCGCTCGAGGACATTGAAGTGCCGCCGCCCGCGCGTTCAATTTCGCCGCCGCCGGATACGGTTTTTTTTGAAACGAGCAAACAAAATTTGAAGGGCGACCTGCTGCGTAATTTCGTTGGTTTTTCGCTTTATTACCCGAAGGATTGGGTCAAAAACGAGTCGGGAAATAATTTTATCGACATTGCAAAAAAATCCGCTGACGGCAAACCAATCGAACAATTGCTCGTCGGTTACTACGACGGCAAAGGAACTTTCAATGCGGACAAGGAAAATTTTCCGAAACTCGCCGAAAAATCCGATAAGGATTTAGCGAAAATTATTCCCAATTACCAAACAATGTCCGCCGGTGAAACAGAAATTAATGGCGGCTGGCGAGCGTACGAAGTCAAATTTCAGGGCGGCGGCAAAGTAACGAACGGCGAAAAACGGTTGATTGTCTGGGGCAGACGAATTTGGATTCCCGCCGCGCGACCGGGGACAAAAAACGGCTTTGTGGTAACGATGGTCGCTACCTCGCTCTCGCCTGAAATCGGCAGCGTCGACGATGTCGGCGTCAAAGGCGATTTGGGAACTGTTTTCGAAACATTCGAGCCGAACCAGAACTTTTAATTTCAATTGTGTTTTCCGGTCAAAAGCGTGAGAATTTTTTTCTTCACGCTTTTATTTTGTTGTCTCTAAAGTAAATCGCGTCGAATAATTCTCGTTATTTAACGGAAATTAATTGTCGATGAAAACAGCTTTGCTGAAGGAATAAAACAGCGGTTTTTTAGATTCGTATATAAAAGGGATTTTAAATCAGTCGGGTTTAATGCTAATGTTTGTTGTACCGATTTTTTATAACATTAAAGATTTTGAGCTTGCTGACATTGATTGAAAGAGGTTTTGATGAAAAGATTTTTTACTAATTTGGTTTTATTTTCGGCGCTGAGCGTCGCGTTTTCCAGTTTCACGGCTTGCACGAACAAGACAGGCACTCAAAGCGGAAACGTCGAAACTTCTAAAGAATTGCAAAATAATGATTATCCGCCTACCCCATCGGCGATTGCGCAGGCGGACATCAAAGATTTAGAGGGCAATAGCTTTAAGCTCACCGACAAAAAGGGAAAAGTTGTGCTGGTGGACTTATGGGCTACCTGGTGCGGACCTTGCAGAGAAGCAATGCCCGACCTCATCGCGCTGCAGGACAAATACAGAGACAAAAATTTCGAGGTTATCGGTTTAGACACCGATGATGAAAGTCCCGAAGAAATAAAAGCCTTTGCGCAAACGAAAAAACTAAATTACCAACTCGGTTACGCCGACTCCAAAATGATGAGCGAATTTATCAAAATTACGCGTCTGCAAGGCATTCCGCAAAGCATTTTAATCAACCGCGACGGCAGAATGGTAGGAGTTTTCCCCGGTGGCGGCTCGCGCGTGATGGCTCAAATCAAGGAAACGGTTGAAAAAACGGTTAACGAATAACGGATAATGGAAAATTAAAGATTTCTATTGAAAGCAATTCTTTGAGTTATACGGTGTCCGTTACCAACATTTTCGGCTCGACCAAAATCGTCTTAAAGCTTGCCAAACTGACAAGTCCCGCGCTGGCGCCTTTCGGTTTATTAACAAACTTCTTTTGCGTGTAATGCACCGCGACTTTCGGCTGTTCTCTGGCTTGGCTGAAAAAAGCGGTTATCTGCGCGGCTTCGAGCAACGTTTTTTGCGGTATTTCCTGACGATTCGGATTTTTGACGACGACGTGCGAACCCGGATAATCCGCCGCGTGCATCCACAAATCTACGGATTTTGCGACGCGAAACGTCAAAAAATCATTATCCTTCGCGCCTTTTCCGACTAATATCTCGAAACCGTCCGAAGACTTGTAACTTCTCGCGCCTTTAAAATTTTCGGCGTGTTTTTCCTTTAGTTTGACTGCGAGCTTTTCAAGTTTTTCGCCCAGAATCTCGGACAAAAAACCTTCGTCTTCTTCCGCAATCGCCGTTTCGAGTTTGGCTTTTCGCAATCGCAAATTTTCAATCTCTCGATTAGCGATTTCGAGCCGTTTGGAAATTTCCCCCTGCGCGTTTCGCGCTTTCGTGTAGCGTTTGAAAAACTTTTCGGCGGCTTCGGTCAACGTGAGATTTTTATCGACTTCTATTTCAATGATTGGCACGTTTTCCTCAAAAAAATCCGTCACGTAAACTTTATCACCGTCGCGCGTCGCCATCGCCAGATTCGCCAATAGCAAATCTCCAAAGCGCTTCCACTTCGCCGCGTCGCCGTGATTTGCCAAATCCTGTCCGAGTTTTTTGACTAATCTTTCGCGTTTTACCAGTTCTTGATTTAACTTGCTTCGCGCCGAAGTCGCTCTGGCTTGAAAAATCTTGGCGGCTTCTTTTTCCGTATAATAAACGTCCAGCGCTTCAGACAAAGTTTCAAACTTGTCTTGCGAAAAAATTTCTTCGTCTCTTTTTCTTGCTTTTTCGACATCTCCGATTTTCTCCGCATCTCGAAAAGGCGGCGCGTATTTATCGGCGATTTCCTGACCCGCACCGGAATTTTCGCGGGCGGCATCGAGAATGAAATCATTTTCGTCGAGCAGAAAAAGATTTGCCGAGCGCCCCGTCAGTTGTGCGATGAGCGAGTAATTTTCCGCTTGACCGAGTTCGTCGCGGGCTGCAAAAAAGAAACGCGCGATGCGTTCTCCCGGCAGTTTTTCGATTGTCTGCAAAACGGCGTTCGCTAATCTTTTTCGCAAAAGCTGTACGAAAGGCGTCTGGTTTTTCGATTGTTTTTCGAGGTCGCGCAGGCGGCGTTTGATTAAATAAATACGTGCCGCCGAAGGCTCAAAGTTGATATAAAGATAGCTTGCATCGAAAAGACGAAAATCAATTGCCAATTGAAAACGCGCGAGCGAAAAAATTTTGCCGAACTTTTGTCCGACTAAAACCGACTCGAGTTCGGCGCAAATTTCCTGGAGAGTTTTTTCGTTCACTTTGTAAGTTTAAAGCCGAAAGTCTAAAGCCCAAAGTCCGATGTAAAAGACTTTGGGCTTTAGACTTTCGGCTTTGGAATCTTTAGTATTCCCTGACAATCATCGTTCCTGAAACAAGGTCGTGGACGGCGCGTTTTTCTTCATTAAACGGCAGAGTTAAAAATCCGACGCCGCCGAAAGCCAGCGATAAAAGATAAACCGCCGAGCTGACCGCAGCTTGATGAAGCGTCGGGTAATTTTCGCCTTCAACATCGACTAATTCGAGCGAAAAAAGCCGCATTCCAAACGTTTTGCCGTGCATACTAATAGTCGTCGTCAAATAAACGAACATCACGACGGCGCAGGTCGCCAGAAAAGCGAAAACTCCGGCAATCGAAATCCAGCCTTCGCTGTTTAAAATAAACGGCGCGAGCAAAATTAAACTAAGGAACGAGCCGATTATCAAGTCGAAGAGTCCGGCATTAAAGCGCATTGCGAACGGCGCGTTGTCATCGTCTTCAATTTCTAAATCCTGGCTTTCAATTGCTTCTTCAATTTTGATAAATTCGGTTGCGTCTTTTTTTTCTTCCCTGATTTGTGTTTCCGGCGAAACGAAAATAACAGGTTTACTTTCGACACTCGGCGCAATTTTTGCCGCGATTGGCTCGGGCGTCAATTTATCGGTGTCCAAACTCTTCGTTTCGGAGAGAAGCGAAGCGGCAAGTTTCGGTTTGACCGATGTGTTAACCGTGGCTTGAACATCCTCGTCATTTGTTTTCGACGCGATGTAGAACGGATAATTTTTACCGGCTTTTGCCGGAACGGGCATGGTTTGAATCTCGATTGTCTCTTCTTCGACAAGAAATTTTTGGCGCGAATTTTTAATCCGCTCAAGCGCGCTCGCTAATTTCGCGTTGCCGTTTTGCACGGGTTCCGACTCGATATTTTCCGCCAGCGGCTCAAGTTTTAGAGCGGTCGCGCCTTTCGTTACCAAATTTGGTTGACGCGCCGTCCTGGCAACCGGTCTTTCGGAGGCGTTTTGAATTCGCTCGTGGCGTTGACGTACCGTATTTTGAAGCTGCAAACGCCATTCGGGGACGGATGTGTTCGTCGTGTGAAATTCGACCAGAGTAGGACTCGTCAGTTTAGTCGAAATTAAAGAGGCGGCGGACTTGCCGATATTTGCTTCCGGCAAATTCCCCGTTCCAACCGGCTTAATGACTTTATTCGAGAGCGAAAAATTAGTTTTGGATTCGGTATTTGCAGATTTTGCAACCGAATGAACTTTATTCATCGCTTCCGTATGCGCCGAATCATTGATCATGGTTCCGCAACCTGGACAAACCGACAATGTAACGGCATTATTTCTATTACAAACGGCACAATTCATAATTTTGAAGGTTTAAAGTGTCAGAAAAGATTTCTGTAGGAATCGGCAAAAATAACGAAATGAAAAACTGAATGGATGTTATCAGAAATTACTTTAACTCGTCAATAGTAAAATCAAGTGAAATAAGAGATTTCTTGATTTTGAATTTTGTGTTTTGAATTCTGGATTTTAAGCCAAGCAGATGATTGTTCAAAAAATATAAAAAACTCAATCGTTCGGTTCGTAGCTAAGTTTATAAAATATTTCGGATAATTTAAAATCCGGCATCTAAAATCAAATAGGTTGTCTGCCCGCAAATCCGTCTTCGACTTCGTGCCACCATTGAATTTGTTCGTCCTCGCCGAGCTGCCAGCAGAGAAGGACGACGTGACCATCGCGCATACTCGGAAAATCAATTAAACCGCGCGAGTAATCTTTTAACTGGATTCCGAGTTCGTGAAATTCAGTCGTCAGTTTACCGATTTCATAAAGACATTTGACGTAAATCGAGCCGCTTTCCATTCCGCCGCCGCCCGATTGCGCCGCCGCCGCTTTCGCCGAATCGCGGTAAACGGCGACGCTTTCGTAATGCGTTTTGATAGTTTCCAATTTCGGGCGAACGACAGACAGTAAATCGTTTGCTTCTTTGATTGTAAAAAGTTTCATCGCTCGTCGGTAACGCGCACCAAATCGGAAAAGTTTTCCGAATCCTCTTCGGTGTAATTCGGCTCGAAACGGATATTGTCTGAGACTTGCGGGAACGCTTTTTCCGTATTTTGACGCAGCAATCCCGGCGGCAAAACCTCTTCGGGCGGAACGAAAGAAGGAATGTCGTATTGATTGCTGTGCGAATCTTTACAGACGAGCTCGGCGATGTCGCCCAGATCGATAAAAAAATCAGCGACATCAATTAAGCGCGGCGCGGTGTTTGAGCGAAAACCGGCGACCTCGACCCGGCAGCCTTTGTAGGCGACGGCGTTCAGCGCGTAAACAAAATCTTCGTCGCCGGAAACTAAAACCGCTGTGTCGTAACGCCCCGCCAGGCTCAACATATCGACCGCGATTTCAACATCGAGATTGGCTTTTCGCGTGCCGTCGTAAAAAGTTTTCAATTCTTTTTGGACGACACGAAAACCGTTGCGCCGCATCCAGAGTAGAAAACCCTGCTGGCGTTCCGCGCCCGCGTCGACGCCCGTGTAGAAAAACGCGCGAAGCAGGCGCCCGTCGCCGAGCAGAAGACGCAGAAGTTTGTTGTAATCGATGTCTAAATTGTGAAAACGTGCCGCGTGAAAAAGATTATTTCCGTCAATAAACACCGCGACGCGCCCGCGATGCCCAAATTTCCAGGACGGATTGCTCGTCATATCGAACTGCATTTGATTAAACCTTCTTTTGTTAAAATTTTAAGATAAATTAGACCGCCGCTGAATTTGACGAAAAAACGAATCGAGAGTTTGATAGTGATTTTATGATTTAGAGTCTTGAAAGTTTTTACTGCCAATCAATGTATAATTTACGATTGAAAGCCGGAAATGATGTTTCAAAAATACTTTTTATATTAAATTGTTTTCGTTTTTCCAAAAAAATAACCGCGGTTTTGTAAAATAATAATTAAATAGTGTGCCTTTTCGCCTGGCAAACGGTCAAGCTATTCATTTAACAAGATACTCGTTTTCCGTCGTATAATCAAAAATTATGGAGAATAAAACAGAAAAAAATCATGCTGACGAATGGCTGAAGAATTTGCCGACTCTGGCGGAAAACCCGGCTTTCAAATCCGAAGAAATGATTCACTGCCGCCGATGCGAGCGAACGAATCCACCGACGCGCCTCGATTGCCTTTACTGCGGCACGAAACTTGAACTAAGCGAAGCCCGAATCGAATCTATCAAATTGAATTTGCGAAAACCGGAAAATTGGGAAAAAGGATTCAACGTTATTTTACTGCCTGATTCGCAAATTTCCGAGAATCTAAAATTACCGGAAATCGCAAAAATACTCGAATGCGGAAAGGAATTTTTGCAGAATCTCGTCGAAACCGAAAAACCTCTGCCTCTCGTCCGCGTCGAATCTGAGAGGGAAGCGGAAATTGTTCAAAATAGGTTGCTGAAAATAGGCGTCGAAACTTTAATCGTCGGCGATGAATATTTGGCGATTGAAAAGCCTGCGCGTCGGCTCCGCGGCATCGAATTTTTCAGTGACAAACTAACTTTAATACTTTTTAATCAAAATGAAGTTGTCGAAATTTCAAACAAAGATTTGATTTTAATCGTCACGGGCGCGATTTTTGAGCGAAAAATAGAATCGACCGAAAAGCGGGTCAAAAAAGGCGAAAGCAAAATTCTTCAATCTACGGAAACGGCTTCTGACGAATTCTTGATCGACATTTACAGTCGAGAAGACGCAATCGGTTATCGAATTTTCGCCAAAGGTTTCGATTTCTCCTGTCTGGCGGCGGAGAAGGGAATTCTAGCGACGGAAAATTTAAAAAAACTCGTCCAAAAATTACGCCGAACCGCGCCGGATGCAAAGTTTGCCAGCGAATATTTGCAAGCCCGCGAAAGTTTGGGTAATGTCTGGAAAGTCGAAGAAAAAACCGATTCGCAGGGTTTGAAGCGAGAAGGTTTCGGAAAATTTAATACCGGAAACTTGACGACGATAAATAATTCGGCGCAATTTACAAAGTATTCGCGCCTGCAGCGATATCTTTTATGAAAAAGTTTAAAGTTCAAAATCAAAAGCCTAATGTTCAAAGTTCAAGACCTAAAATTGAAGAACGAACTCCAAAGCCCAAAGCTCAAAATTCAAACTTGCCACAAACCATTAATCAATTACCGTTAATTTACGGTGTTTTGCCGGTTTTAGAAGCGTTGCGCGCGGAAAACCGGCGCATCGAGAAAATCTTCGTCGCCGACGGCGCAAAGGAAAAACGTCTTTTCGATATTTTGGATTTGGCGCAGCGAAAAGGCGTGCAGTTTCAAAAAATTCCGCGCGAAAATTTTTCGCGTTACGTCGAAAACGGCGCGAATCATCAAGGCGTCCTTGCGTTTGTCGCGGCGGCGAACTATATCGATGCCGCCGAGCTTTTGGAAGAAATTTACGCTAAAGAAAACGCTTTGCTCGTCATTCTGGACGGCGTGGAAGACCCGCGAAATCTGGGTGCAATTCTGCGCGGCGTCGAATGCGCGGGTGCAGACGGCGTTTTTATTCCCGAACGGCGCGCCGTCGGTTTGACCGAAACGGTCGCCAAATCTTCGGCTGGTGCGACCGAATACGTCAAAGTCGCCAAAGTCGCCAACATCAATCGTTTGATTGATGAATTAAAAGAGCATAACATCTGGGTTGTCGGCGCGAGCGGCGAAGCCGAAACAGATTACTCCGATTGGGATTGGACACAGAGTTCGGCGCTCGTTTTGGGCGGCGAAGGCAAAGGCTTGCATCGCTTGACGGCGGAAAAATGCGACGCGCTCATAAAAATTCCGATGCGCGGCAAAATCGAATCTTTGAACGTCTCGGTCGCCTGCGGCGTAATGCTTTTTGAGGCAGATAGACAAAGGAGAAATAGCCGATAACAGAAAACGTTAGGTGAATAGTTTACTGATTTTCATTAACCGCTAACCGTTATCAGCTTATGACTAAAAAATTATGTTTTGTCCAAAATGCGGAACGCAAAATCCTGAAACCGGCAAATTTTGTCGCAATTGCGGAACTGATTTAGCGACGGTTTCGGATGCTTTGACAGGAAAATTAAGCGGCAAAAATCCAGGTCTTGGAACGATACAGCCGTTGCAACCGATGCAGTTATGGGACAAGAAAGGAAAGCCCGTCCATTGGGAAGGAGCGATAACCAAACTTTTTAGCGGCTTGGCGTTTTTAGTGGTTTCAATCGTCTTAGGGTTTACTCCGATGGGACACGGTTGGTGGTTTTGGATGTTGATACCTGCTTTCGGCGCAATCGGGAGTGGAGTCGCCCAAGTTATTCAACTAAAAAAATCCGAGAAGAATAACATTTCGATTCCAGCTCGTGAAACAAATCAAACTATTGCGCCCGCTTCAAACGCCGTTCTGCCGTCTTCGGAAATCGATTACGTAAAACCGCAAAAATCTATTTACGATACGGGCGGACTCGTCGCGCCGCCGAGCGTCGTCGAAGGCACGACACGGCATTTGGAAATTAACAAGGAAGGCGAAACAATGACTTTGCCTAACAATAAATCGGCGGAAAACGGCTAATTTTTAATAAAATTTTGAAATGTGAAATTTCTGAGTTTTTCATTGTCCTTTTTCCATTTTTCATTTTCCATTAATTAAAACTCTCGCGCTGCCGACGTTACCGTTGGCATCGAAAACTCGCAAAGAAACCGAATACTCGCCCGTATTTTTCAGAGGAATTTCTAAAGAATAACGTTCGCGCGCGCCGTCGGAAATTCCGTCGTCGGCATAAACCTCTCGCCAATCGCCGCCGTTGACGCTGTATTCGGCTTTATGTAAATAACTTGAAGAGTCGTTTGCTTCAAAACTGACACGCGCTTTGTCGCCGACGATTTGCGCGGTTCCAATTGCCGTAACCGTCGGCGCGGTGTTATCAATGTCGACGGGTTCGCTGATTTTTTCGCCCGAAAGACTTTGCGCAATCGGATTTGAAGGCGAATCGTTCGCCGCGATTTTGAAAATATAACGCCCGTCCGCCAGCGCCGCGCCGTCGAGCGTGAAGAAATTTTCGCGCAAGTTATCGCGCAGCAGTTTGAAATTATTTTCGCCGACTTCGCGGTAATAAACCGAGTATTCGAGCCGGTCGCCGTTGCGGTCTTCGGCTGTCCACTGCACCGAACGCGCGCCGCGTTGATAAACACGGCGCGGCGGAATGTTCGCAACCGGCGGCAGTCCGAAAACAGTCGGGTCGAGACCAGAATTTTCGATATTCGGGTCAATTTGAATCGGCGGATTTGCCAGCAGTCCGACATTGGTCGGTAAAATTTGAATCGAAAGAATTTCCGGCGCGATATTTCCGGTTAAATAAGCGACATCGACTCCATTTAAATTCGTCGAACCCGGCGCACTTTTCAAAATCGCCCGCCACTGCAAAAATCTCGTTTTTGGGCTCGAAACCTGCGCTCCCTTTTGGTCTGTATAAACTGCGCTCCAATCGCTCCACGTTTCGTCGGGCTTTTCGGTATTCCCGCTTCGCGTTTGCAGTGCGACATTGCCGTTTGAACGCCACGAAATTCTTCCCCACGTCGCGGCGGCTTTCGCGTCTAAAACGGACGATTCGTAGCTTCCTTCGGCAACCGTTTCAGCGCCCGCGCGATAGAGTTTGCCTTGATTACTCGAAGTTGCAACTATCTGATTGCCATACATTTGCAGCGTCGAAATTTGTCCTTCGTTCGATTGCAGCAATAAAGTTTCCTTTCCGGTATTATTTACCGAATAAATTCGTCCTTTGTCGGAGGTGCCGATTAAAACGCCGTTGCCGTTCGGGTTCGCTGCAATTGAAAACGCTGTGACATTCGCTGAATTCCAGATAATATCGCTTCCGCCGTCTTGGAAAATTCTGTAAACCGCGCTCTTCGCGGTTGATAAATCGTAGCGACTTTTCGCCGGTTGCTCGGTTTGAACAACGGGCGTTTCAACTGGAGTAGTAGAACTTTCAGTCACGGCGGGCGGGGGCGATTTTGAAGCCGCCGCCGCATCGCCCAGCGCCAGCGCGTAAATTGAGCCGTCGCTTCCGACTGCAATCTGATGAATTTCCCTCAAGCTCGAATCAAGCAGAGCGAACGGTTTCCCGCCGGGCGCAAATCTCAAAACCAAGCCTTTGGCGTCGGTTCCCGCGTAGAGATTGCCTTGTCTGTCCGTCGCCAGCGAAATAATGTGCGTTTCGCTCGTGTCGAAAAGCAGAGCGGTTTCGGGCGTTGCGTTTGCGGATTTGACACGGTAAATTCTACCGTTTTCTCCGGTTCCGACTGCTAAACTTCCGTCACTTAAAACTGCCAGCGACCAGATATATTTTTCCTTCGGCTCAAAGAAAATCGTCGCGTTTCCGCTCGCGTCAATTCGGTAAATTTTGCCGTCCGGCGAAGTTCCGGCGTAAAGCGCGTTGTCTTTGCCGATTGCCAGCGCCGAGACGTTTAGCTCGTTTAAGTCCGCAAACATTTTGCCGCTGCCGCTCGCATCAACGCGAAAAATTCTGCCGTCGCCGCCCGTTCCGAGATAAACATTTCCCTGCGCGTCGACAGCGCTCGACCAGACGTAAGATTGTCCGGTGTTGAAAATTTCCGTTAATTTCGGCGCGAGACTTATCGTTCCGGTATCGCTTATCGAAACGCCTTTTGCATCGCCTCTTAAAATTTCGGCGCGCGTGTCGACCGACCAAATTCGAGGCTCGCTCGCTTTTCCCGCAAAGACACACGAAAGAATTATAAAAACAAAACAAATTATATTTTTCATCGAATAATTTCCGAATTTTTTGCTAAATATATTAAATTATCTACGCCGCCGATTTTTTCTATACCGCGTTTTACAAAACCGATTTTCTCCAAAACCTTCTGCGAAGCAGCGTTTTCCAAATCGGTAATGGCAATCGTTTCATTAAACTTTAGTCGCGCAAAACCATACTGCAAACAAGCCCTAGCCGCTTCGGTGGCAAATCCTTGATTCCAAAATTCTCGGTCGAAAAGATAACCGAGTTCGATTTCTTCCATTTCGTGCGGGCGCGCGAAGCCGCAGCTGCCGATAATTTCCCGACTTTCTTTCAAAACGACCGCCCAGCGGCAAAATCCGTTTTCTTTTTGGTAACTCTCCGCCCAGCGCAGAAATTCGGTTGCCTGTTCGATGGTTTCGTAAGGTTTCCCCGTGCCGATATATCGCATCACTTCGGCATCGCGGCAAATTGCGAACAATCTTTCGGCATCGGCAAATGTCCAGATTCGCAAAATTAAGCGCTCGGTTTCAAGAATTTTTGTCATTCAAATTAAGTGCCGACGTATTTCGCATAAATCGAACGCGCCGTCGAAACATCGTCGGTTCCGCGAATGATGGCGCGGGCGTCGCGAAAGATTGTCAGCTCGTAATCGCCGGATGTGAAACGCAACAAATAGTCGTTTTGTTTCACTTCACCGACGCTTTTTAATTTTTCGGCGAGCGTCTGCAAATCAATTTGCGCTCCGTTCGCCGGAGAAATCTGCACGGCGTCACGCCCGCACAAGACGAAGGAAAATTCCTGCGATTCTGCGTCGAGAAACTCGAAATTTCTTTGTCCGCACGTCTTGCAGTCGGCGTTCGGTTTGCCTAATTTGATTTTCCGCCAATCGTTTTGCCAAACGTCGAACTGCATCAGGGATTTGTGAAGATTTTTAGTTTTTTTGACTAAAATTTTTAATGCTTCGGTCGTTTGAACGGCTGAAATAATCGAAATAATCGGTTGAATCACGCCCGCCGTGTCGCACGTCGGCGAACTTCCCGCGCCGGGCATTTCTTCAAAAATACAGCGCAGACACGGCGTTTCATTCGGAATTATTGTCATCGTCGCGCCGTAGCTCGACACCGCCGCGCCGTAAATCCAGGTTTTGTTGGATTTAACGCAGGCGTCGTTGATTAAATAGCGCGTTTGAAAATTGTCCGTGCCGTCTAAAACCAAATCGCAATCTTTGATTAAATTTTCGATGTTTGAATGACTTATGTCGGCGACAATCGCTTCGACTTCGATTTCAGAATTGATTTCGGTCAAACGCTTTTTCGCCGCAATCGTTTTCGGAAGTTTTTCTTCGGCATCCGTTTCGCCGAATAAAGTTTGTCTTTGAAGATTGGTAAACTCGACGAAATCGCGGTCGGCGATTCTCAAACGTCCGACGCCGGCGCGCGTTAAAGTTTCGGCGTGAGCGCAGCCGAGCGCGCCGCAGCCGATTATCAAAACGCGGGAAGCCAGCAGTTTTTCCTGTCCCGATTTGCCGATTTCGGGGAATAAAATCTGGCGGCTGTATCTTTCGTTCATTAAATATTTTTTACCACAAAAGACGAACAAAACGCAGACGAAGAACGTTTTGTTTCTGAAAATCTTTCTGTTTTGCGACTAACTTAGTTTTCGCAGTGCCGCCGCGCTCATTTCCTTTACCGGCGCGGCTTCGCCCGTCCAGATTTTGAACTGCGCCGCGCCCTGTGCCGCGAGCATCGCAAATCCGCCGATGGTCGGGACGCCGACGCTTTTCGCTTCCTTCAAAAGTCGAGTTTCAAATGGATTATAAACCAGGTCGTAAACGAGTTTGACGCTTTCGATTTGCGCGGCTCGAAGCGGCGTTTCCATTTCAAATCTGCCTTTCATTCCGAGCGGCGTAGTATTGACCAAAATATCGAAATCGCGCAATGCGTCGTTCGTAATTACCAATTCACGTAATTCGACCTCGAATTCCGCGGCTAAATTCTCCGCCTTTTCAAGGTTTCTCGCATAAACGCAAACATTCGCGCCTTCTTTTTTCAGCGCGTAAACACAAGCCCGCGCCGCGCCGCCGCTTCCCAAAATGGCGACTTTCGCGCCGCACAAATCGCCGTAAGAATTGCGCAGCGGTTCGATAAATCCGGGCGCGTCGGTGTTAAAGCCTTGAAGTTTTCCGTCGACGATTTTCACAGTATTGACCGCGCCGATTCGTTTTGCGGTTTCGTCAATCGAATCGAGATGTTTGATAATCGCCTGCTTGTGCGGAATCGTCACGGAAAAGCCTTTAAAGTTTAATTTGACTTCGCGCGTTTCTTTTTTAACAAATCGTTTTATAAATTCATCGAGATTTTTTATTTCAAACGGAATAAAAACCGCGTTCATATTGCGAGCTTTAAAAGCCGCGTTGTGCATAAAAGGTGAGAGCGAATGCGACACCGGATTGCCGAGAATGCCGTAGATTTCGGTTTGTTCGTTTAATTCTTTAACGCGGTAAATATCGATTAAATCTTGCGCCGAAATTTGTCCGGGCGCAGTTTCATTGCCCGCGTTGAGCGCGGCGTAAGTCATCAGCGCGCCGTGCGCCAAGCCTAAAATCCGCGTCCATTTTCCGGCTTCGCCCATGGCGATTGGGATGATTTGTTTGTTTTCGCTTTGAGCTTTTTCGAGCAGTTTCCAAACCGCTATTGAATCGGAAATGTCGTCGGCTTGAACAGCGATTTTAGCAACGTCCGATTTGGCGGAGAGATGCCCGAAAATCTCGGAAAGATTTTCGGGCGTTCCCGAAAAATCGTGATAAGAGCGAATCGTTACCGGATTAGAAACTTTTTGGAGATTCGTCAAATCCTCTTCATAATCAAACCAAAGTTTTTTCGTATCGAGTGACCCGTTAAGGACGAAGACAATCCACAACAATTTTCGGTTATTCAAATCATCTTCCGCCTTCCCGCCTTGCTTTTTCGGGCGATATGTTAAAAGCAGCGGTTTTTTAGAAGCGAGAAACGCAAACGCTTTATGAATCTGTTTCGGCTGAAGACAGTCGAGGCGAACCTCGATAACGTCCGCCGAATCTTCGGCGCGTCTGATTTGCTCGAGCATTTCTTCGGCAGTTTCGGCGCACACCGAAACGCAGATTTTTCCGTTGTTCATTCCGGTTGATTTTTCGACTGCATCAAAATCGTCAGCGCCGAAATCAGCAAAGCGATAGAGCCGAAGGCAGCGCAGACGATAATCGATGTTTGCCCGCTCTGCTTGACGCCGATGGCAGTCAAAGCCCACGCGATTGTTAGCGGATAAGCGAAGTTTAATAATTTGAAGCGAATGAGTATTCCCAGTAAAGTCGCCGCGACGATTAAAATACAAGCTAAAGCGCTTGCCGAAAAATCGGAAGTTTTGACACCGAGATAAACCAGCGCGACCGTAAAATTGAGAATTGCCGCGATTGTTATCCAGCCGAAATAAATGTTAAAAGGCACGCGCGCCAGCCAGTATTCGGTCGTCGATTCTGTTTTCAACAGCTTGACGTTGATAAAAACCAGAGTGCCGAGCAATACGAACATTACAATTACACTCTCTACGATTTGTTCGTAATGCCAGAGATAAATCCACGCGCAGTTTGCCGCGCAATTTAGAATATAAACGGTCCTGATTTTTGCGTATCGCGCGGTGTTTTTCGGTAGAAATTGAAAAATGCTGAAAGCGGCTAAACCCAGATATATCAAACTCCAGATGGCGAAAGCGTAACCGGAAGGCGTCAGCAAAGTCGGATATTTGTCGGAGATGACTTCGGGCGTTTGATGATTTATATAACCTTTTGCGGCGAGATAGTTGACGAAAATCACGCCGAACGTAGCAATGATGACGAGAATCTGTTTGATACGTTGATTTTTGTTCGGCATTCGTGTTCTTTTATTTTTTACTGTTTACGGTCGATTGCGTTATTTCTTTTAAAGTATAATCTTTTTGGTTGACCCTGTGCCATAATGCGCGAACATTCTTGTCGGTCAAAATTCGCATCAAAGAATTTAACAACAATTCACATTTGACGTTTTCGTATGAATTTTACGGAAAACGTCAAATATTCGGATTGAATCTAAAATGAGCAGTCAAAATCTTGACCTGTTTTGTTGAAGAAAATTATAAAAATATTTATGGCATCGCTCTTGCGTAAGAAACAGGCGGCATACTTTTTACCTTTCCCTGATGCCTTAAATTTGTAAAGGAAAGAGGAAATAGTGATGAAAATTTTGAAACAATTATTATTTGCAGCAGCAATCGTCATCGCTTTTACGATGACATCATCGGCGCAGGACAAAGGTGAAAAGAAACTTCCGCCGAAACCGAGTCCGCCGGTCATCGTCGTTCCGACAAAAAATCCGCCGCGAGAAGATAAACCGAAAAACGACGATAAGCGAAAAAAACCGGAAGCGATTATCTTCGATTTTAACAGGGAATAAGTTTTGACGAAAAAACGGAAGTTAAACAAACATCACAAAATCGAAAAGGCAGCCTGAAATTTCAGGCTGCCTTTTCGATTTTGTGAATGCCCACTGCAAGATTTGAACTTGCGACCTCTCGCGTGTGAAGCGAATGCTCTACCACTGAGCTAAGTGGGCGGAAATAATTTAGGAAAACGGCGATTCAAATAAAAATGCAGCTTTAATTTTCTGCCTTTAATCGTTAAATCGAAGGATCGTCCGCTTTTGCCGGACGGTTTTCGGTCGTCGATTTAGTTGTTCCGAGCATCGAATCGAAATAATAATGTCCCGTTCCCGAACCTTCCTGCGGGTCGGCGTTGATGGAATAAAACGCCGGTTTCGTGCCGGAAGATTCCTGAACGGTCATTTTAAAGACATAACCGTTGACAACCGGATTTTCTCCGGCAAATCGCTCGTCGAGTTGAGTAGACTTGATAAGCTCATCAAAATTCGGCGCGAATTTGCCTTGGTGTTTTCCGGCATAACCGATTTGTAGAGTTTTAATAGTATTGATCGATTGGGCGGCGGAAGTTTCATTGCCGTTATTAACCATCTGGCGATAAGCGGGAATGCCGACGCCAATCAGCAGCGCGATAATCGCAATCACAATCATCAGCTCAATCAAGTTAAAACCTGCTTGATTCTTAAATCTCGGACGTAAAATTTTCATTTCTCTATTAATCCTTTAAATTGATTTCTCAAACTTTTCTTTCACGAAAAGTTTGCCGGTAAGTTTCAAAATTTTAGTTAAATTTATCACAAATTTGCAAACCTTGAAAAACTTTTGAAACTTTTTGTCTGATTCGGCATCTTTTAAGTAAATAAAGTTACTCACTTTTTTTAATGCGGAATGCGTCGATAATTTGTAGAATAGATTTGGCTAAAATACTTTTTTAACCGGTAAAAAATAATGAGAGATTGGATAGTCGGCGAAACCGAAACGTCAGTAAAATCCGCGCCGGTCGCCTTTGATGCGGTCGAAAAAATCAATCGTCTTCAGGCGGAGATTGAGCGTGTCATCAAAGGCAAATCCGAAACGGTCAAATTGGCGCTCGTCGCGCTGCTTGCCAAAGGTCATCTTTTAATCGAAGACGTTCCCGGCATCGGCAAAACGACGCTCGCCAACGCGTTGGCGCGTGCGCTCGATCTTTCCTTCCAGCGTATTCAATTTACCTCAGACCTTTTGCCGTCGGACGTTATCGGGCTGTCGATTTTCAACCAGCGTAGCGGAAATTTTGAATGGAACGCCGGACCGATTTTTTCAAATATCGTTTTAGCGGACGAGATAAATCGCGCCACGCCGAAAACGCAATCCGCGCTTTTAGAAGCGATGTCTGAAGAACAGATAACAATCGAAGGGGTTTCGCGCCCGCTGCCGCAGCCGTTTATGGTCGTCGCCACGCAAAACCCGACCGAGCATCACGGCACTTATCCGCTGCCTGAATCGCAGTTAGACAGATTTATGCTACGTCTGCACGTCGGTTACCCGAGTTTGAAGGACGAACGCAGCATTTTGCGAGACCGCGAACGGCGTAATCCGCTCGAATCAGTCGAAGCCGTAATGTCGGAAGATGATATTACCGAGTTACAACGAAAGGCTTCCGAAGTGCGCGTCGATGAAGTTCTGGTTGATTATCTTTTGAATATCGTCGCTCAAACACGCCAAACCGACACGCTCGAACTCGGCATCAGCCCGCGCGGAACGCTCGCTCTTTTCCGCTCGGCGCAGGCAATAGCTTTAATCGAAAAACGCGATTTCTGCATCGCCGATGACATCAAACGACTCGTTCTGCCCGTTTTCGCGCATCGCGTCATCGTCAATTCGCGCCAGGCGGGAAACAAGCGCCGCTCATTTGAAGCCGAACAGATTTTGCAGGAAATTTTACAGAAAACGAGCGTGCCGATTTAAGAATGACTTTCACCTTTAACGCTCAGAAAGAGGGAATTAGCCACGAACAAACACGAATTAGCACGAAATAAAAACAAGAAATTTTCGTGACCGTTCGTGTTTGTTCGTGGCTAAAAATCTTTGTGCTCTCTGTATCTCTGCGGTGAAAACAATATGGTGAAGTTAAAATCACTCGTTCAACTTATCAACTTCCGCGACATTCGCAACGCGGTTCTCGGACTCGTGGTTGTGTTTGGCGGTCTTGGTTTGGCGGCTTTCACGCTTTGGGCGCAGCATACCGGAGACACTCGGCTTGCGGGATTTGCGGCGGCGGCTTCGATAGTTTTCGTGCTGCTGATTTTTGTGTTCGTCATTCCGCCGCTCGCGCGTTCAGCCAGTACAGAAGCGTCTCAGATGAATTTGCCGTTTGAATTTACGCTCGGCGGCGCGGCGATTCTCGGTTTAATCGCCATCGTCGGCTTTTCCGCTTGGAACACCGGCAACAATCTGCTTTTTCTCGTGCTTTCTCTATTGGTTGCTTCTCTAGTCGTCGGATTTTTCGCCGGAAATGTTTGTCTAAAAAAACTCGATGTCAAAATGCGTTTTCCCGAAACGATTTGTACCGGAGAGCCGACGCCGATTCTCGTCAGCCTGCACAACCGGAAACGAATTTTCCCGACGTTTTCGGTCGTCGTGCAAGTACGCGGGAACGACCGTGAAAAATCGGTTTTGTTTGACGAAGTAAAGGAAATTCTACCCGAGAAATGGGCGGAAAAAATCACTCGCCCGCCGATTGTTCGTCGCACTTTGGATTATTTTGTATTTGTGCCGCGCCGCAATTCAGTCGAAAACAAAACCGAGCATATTTTTGAAAATCGCGGGCGTTTTATCATTAAAGATTTTGAGCTTTCGACCAAATTTCCGTTCGGCTTTTTCCGCCATCGCCGTAGGCTTTCCGCGCAGGAAGCGGAGATTGTTATTTTTCCGAAACTCGCGTGCGTTGATGAAGAAACGATTGATTTGCCGCTCGAACGCGGGAATTTAGTGGCGAATAAAAAAGGTCTCGGACAAGATTTGCTGTCGCTGCGCGATTATCAGCCGATGGACGATTTGCGGCGCGTTGATTGGCGGGCGACGGCACGCGCACAGCGCCTTATTGTCCGCGAATTCGCCGCCGAAGACGACAAGCGCGTCACCGTTATTTTCGACACGCGCCTCGAAGCCGAAAACAACGAAAAGAAATTGACTCTGCGCGAAAAGATTGAAGCTGAGCAGAAAGGCAAAAAACTTTCGCCCGTTTCAGAGAAATTTGAAAATGGCGTCAGCCGGACGGCTTCCTTGCTCGCGCATTTTGCCGAAGAGCAAGCCGAAATTCGTCTGATTATCGGCGAAAACATCGGCGAATTCGGCATCGGCAGACAGCATCTCAACGAATGTTTGAAACGTCTCGCGCTAATCGAGCCGAAATTTGACCATACGGAGTTTTCCTTTGAGGCGCTCGAAGAAATCTTTACGGAAAGAGAAAATAGTTATACATTTTTCGTAACGGCGCAAACTGAAGAAAATTTATCGAGCGAATTGATTCAGCGAGCGAAGATTATCGGATTTTAAGATTATGAAAAAACTTATTTACGTTTTAATCGGCATTTTTACATTCTCAATCGGTTTTTGGCTCTTTCATATGCGCCCGTTAGTGATGACTGTTTCACTTTGCGAGATTTCTCGACGCGACGTTAAATTTTTAAAATCGAAACAGATTCGCGTCAAGGCATTTTTAGACAATGTAGGAAGAGACGAAAATGATTTAAATTTATCAGTTTTCGATTTTGGTAATGGTTGCTTGAAAGGCGCGGAATTAGAAATTTCGGACAGGATAAAAGAACAATTAAAAAGTAATGAGAATTTGAACGCTTCTATGAGTTTAATTCGTCAAAAAAGGGAAGAGGAATTTGAAAACCGCCGAAATCCAATTTATACACCAGTTCACTACTTTGCAGAAGTTGAAATTACTGGTGAAATTAAAAATTATGATTCTGAAGATGAGGCGTTAGTTGAATCTTTGCCGTTTGTGATTAAAGTAAATGAAATAAAACAAATTTCACCGATTCGACTTATAAGTAACGAAGAGTTTTTACATATAACCAATCTGAAATAGTTTCGGAGAGTAATCTCACAGCAATTAAAGTTTTTGTCACAAAACCAACATCGGCGGTGTTTTATCTTTTGAAAGCAGAGTTTTTTGATGCTTAATAAATGACCGACAGCGTAAAAATGATAATGGACGCGATGTCCGAAGCGGGAACAGCGGCGACGAATGAAACGATTTGTTTTGATGAGGCTTTTACGCTTCACCATCGGGTTGTGTTTCGCGCGGCGCGGTCGGTTGTGCAGGATGCGACGATTGCCGAAGACGTGACGCAGGAAGTTTTTTTGCGGCTTTATAATAATCTTGACCAGATAAAAGGCGAAGAAATGCTGCGTCCGTGGCTGATTCGCGTTGCGCTGAATACGGCGCGAAACACTTTGCGCGGCAACATTAGGGCAAACACGCGCAATGAAAATTACGTCAAAGATACGGATGAAACGACGAATTTTACTGCTGAAAAAGAATTGGAACAGCGCGAATGTGCAAAGGAAGTTCATCGCGCTTTGAATTTGATAAAAGAGCCTTTGCGGAGTTGTCTGGTTTTGAAACAACAAGGTTTGTCTTACAGGGAAATTGCCGAAAGCCTGTCGCTGAATGAAACCAGCATCGGCACATTCGTCGCCAGAGCGCGAGCGGAATTTGTCAGGCATTACGGCAAAATCGGGAGGCAACAGATATTATGACGGAAAAATGTTTTGACATCGGTATAATTCAAGCCTTTTTGGACGGCGAACTCGCTTCCGACCGATTGGAAACGGTTTCGCGGCACATTTCTCTGTGCGACGACTGCGCGATTTTGCTTGCCGAAGCCGAAGAAGAATCAGCGTTCGCATTTTCGGTGCTGGACGGGGAATTCAACACATTCGTTCCGACAAATCGTCTGTGGACAAAAATCAACGATTCGATTGAGGGCAACAAGAAAACATTTTGGCAGTCCGTTACTGCATATTTCACGAATCCGACGGTTGCGGCATTTGCGAGTTTGGTGATTGTCGGCGGGCTTTTTATAGCAATGTTAAATGTGAAGCCCGATGACAATAAAAATGATGCTGCGGAAATAATTCCCGAAAAATCAGCCGCTATCGCTCCATTTAATAACGGAAACTTGCCGGTTCAAAAGATTGAAACAAACGAACCGAATATCAATAATGCGCCGAGCGGAAAAATAGCTTCATCAATTAATAATAAAAATAAATTCGGCATTGTTAAAGCGAATTTTTCTGAAAAAGAGAACAATCCGCGAGCAATAAGAAGTCAAAAGCAGAATACAATTGTTGACCGAAATCCACAGCCGTTTGTTGATGCCCGAACCTCAAACAAAAATCTTTTGGGCGAAGACAGCTATATTAAAACGATTGCGACTTTGGAAAAAACCGTCGACAGTCGCAAAGATGAAGTTTTGAAACCTGCGGCGCGGTTCGCGTTTGAGCGAGATTTAGCCGCGACGGACGACGCAATTAAGAAAATGAAAGCGGAAGTCGGCAAAAATCCAAAAAACGAAGCCGCCAAAAACGTGCTTCGCGCTTCGTATCAAAACAAAATTGATTTGCTCAATTCGGTGGCGGAGAAATCCGAATTGATGGCGAGTTTGAAATAAGAAAAATTAACCATCGATGAAGACAGACAAATACAGATTTAAAAATAAAGCGTTCGGAATGATTTTTTGTCTGATTTTTCTCATGTCGGTCGGGTTTTCCTTCGCTCAGACAATCAGCGTTTCGCCTCCGAAACCTTTGAAATCTTCGCCGCCGAAAACGTCGAAAAAAAATCACGGCGACAGCGGCGCGTCAGCCGAAAAATCAATCGCGGTTGATGCAAAAGTGAATATTTCGCTGTGCGTTTCCGAAGGCAAACTCAAAGTCAACGGTTGGGAGCGCTCCGAAATTCGCGCTTTTGTCGGCGGCGGCGGCGAAGTCGCTTTCAAAGTTCAGCAGCGAGGCGGACAAAACGGAACGCCGGTTTGGGTCAAGGTTTTAGGATTTGACCCGGCGAAAACCAAAGAAGAGAGTGCAGACGAATGTTTGTCGGGCAATGAAATCGAACTCGACGTTCCGCGCGGCGCGATTGTCAACGTCAGAAGCAGCGAGAGCGACACGACGATTGATTCAGTCAGAAAAGTAACGGTCAAAATCGACGGCGGCGATATTTTTTTGAACAATATCGCGCAGGGAATCGAAGCGAAAACTTTTGAAGGCGACGTGACGGTCGAAAATTCGAGCGGCGCGATGACGCTTAACACGACGACGGGAAATATCGTGGCATTCGGCGTCAGCCCGAGCGAAATCGGCGATGTTTTTATCGCCAAAACCGTCAGCGGCGCAATCGCTCTGCAACGAATCGGACACCGGCAAGCCGAAGTCAATTCAAATTCCGGCTCGATAAAATTCGTCGGCGAATTTCAGAGCGGCGGGCAATATACAATAGGCACGCAAAACGGCTCGATTTCGCTTTTGCTCCCCGAAAAATCTTCATTTAAGCTCGACGCCTCATTTGGTTTCGGCGCGTTTAACTCGGAAATTCCGCTCGAAAATCTCGTCAAAAACTCTAATTCAAAAGCGCAGAGCCTTTCCGGGTCGGCTGGAAAAGGCGACGCGACGCTTAATCTAAAAACTTACAGCGGCGCGATTCGGATTAAAAAACGATAAATTTAGCCACAAACAAACAGGAAAGAACACGAACGAGAAATCAAATGAAGAATTGATTTTTGTTATCTCTTTGCTTTCTCATTTCGTGCCTTTCCGTATCTTTTTGCAGTTGGTTTTCGTTAGAATTTTTTAATTCGCCGGAAAAGTTTATAATAAATTCATTTCTCAAACTAAATTCCAATCCAAACGTAATACTTGAATCAATCGTATAGAAATAGTCGGGTTGGCAAAAAGTTATGAACTCTGGAAGCGTCGTCGGGCAAACGCTCGATAACAAATATAAAATAGAGAAGGAATTAGGGAAGGGCGGAATGGGAACGGTTTATCTCGCCACGCACGTCGGCACGGAGCGCCCGGTCGCCGTCAAAGTGATTGCGTCCGAGTTTATGCAGCGCGTCGAATTCGTCGAGCGTTTTCGCCGCGAAGCGCGCGCCGCCGGAAGATTGCGTCATCCGAACGTCGTCAACGTGACGGATTTCGGATTTTCCCAAACCGACGACGGCGCGGCGGCTTATCTGGTAATGGAATATCTGGACGGCTGCACGCTCGGCGAGATTCTGGAAGAAGAAAAATCTCTCTCGCTTTCGTGGACGATTGATATTTTGGAGCAGGTTTGTTCAGCCGTCGAAGAAGCGCACAAACAGGGCATTATTCACCGCGATTTAAAACCCGACAATATTTGGTTAGAGCCGAATCAGCGCGGCGGTTACACGGTAAAAGTTCTCGATTTCGGCATTGCCAAGCTCGAAGAACAGATGAACGGCGCGACCCGCACGGCGCTCTCTGATTTTCAAACCGTGCCGCCACAGAATTTTCAATCGAAAACGACTTTCGCCGAGCGCGCACAAAAAAATACGATTGCCGAAAGCCGCAGCGCGACAGCCGTTTCCAAATCGGCAACCGTAGCGCTGAATAACAACTCCAAACCGTTGAATTTAGAGGCAGGAACACTAATTCAGCCTTTGGAAATAAATGATTCGGAGTCGGGAACAATGATTTTGCCTGCCGTTCAAGCGCTGGAAATTGCGGATGACATCGGCACAAAATTATTTTCAGAGGACGACAAAAACGCGACCAAACTTATTTCAGAGCAAATAGAAACAAACGAGTCTTCGACAAAATCGCGTTCGACCGCCGAGTTGACCCGGGTCGGCGCCGTTCTCGGAACGCCGCTTTATATGTCGCCCGAACAATGTCGCGGCGAAAAGCTCTCGACGCGTTCCGACGTTTACAGTCTGGGCGTCATCGCGTATCAAATGCTCGCCGGTAAAACGCCGTTCGGCGGCGATTACAAATCGGTGATGAAGGCGCACGAAGAAACCGCGCCACCCGCGCTCGAAGCCGGGAAAGTTCCGAAAAAAGTCAAAAAAATCATCCACGACGCGCTGTCGAAAAACTCGGACGAGCGTCCGCGGACGGCTGAACTGTTTGCCTCCGAACTGCGGGCACGTTCCGAAGGCATCGGCGTTCTGCTGCAGCGCTCTCTGATAATTTACAGTGAACATCTGCCGAAATTTTTGCTGCTCGCCCTCCTTCTTTTCTCGCCGACGGCAATCATTACGCTTTTGCAGGTGATATTCAGAGTTCTGACAATCAATCAGAAATCTAATGATTTAACCAGCGTCATACCGATTTTCGGATTGTCGCTGGTGTCGGCATTTTTTAGCTTTTTTTGCGCCTATCTGCTTTTTGGAACGGTTACCTGGATGGTTACGCAAATTCTCGCTTTTCCGCTGCGCCCCGTCAGTTTGCGTCCGGCTTTGCAGGCAACCAGGCGGAAATGGAAATCGCTGGTCGGAACCGGATTTTTAAGTACTTGCCTGACGTTTTGCGGTCTTCTCGCCTGTTTTCTGGGTTTTCCGATTCTGTCGATTTTGTTCGCGCTGGTCGCGCCGGTTGTAATGATGGAAAACCTGCGCGGATTCGCCGCGCTGAAACGCTCGAAAAATCTGGTGATGCGTTCCTTACGCACGACGACCGCCGCGCTGATGATAATGTTCATCATCCCGATTGCAATTTCCGGTCTTACTGCTTTTACGGTTAATCAAACCGTTAAATCATTCGCTCCGCCGGAAGAGGAAAAAACATCGGTCGCCGGGCAGGAAAAAAATGAATCGGCGGCAGTAGTTGAAGATAAAACGCCAAAGCCGAATATTGTCGTCAACACTGATGTCACGCAGACGAATATCAACATCGGCTTTGATAAATCGGTAAATGTCATCGAAAAGGATGACTCGAAAGATATGGGCAAACGCATCAGAACGACCGTTAAAGAAGCTCTGACGCAAATTCTGCTGCTGCCTCTTTCGATTATTTTCGGCTCGTTTTCCTCAATCATCTCGGCTCTGCTCTATATGAAAACGCGCGTCGTCGGCGGCGAATCGATGCAGGATTTACTCAAACAATTTGAAGAAACCGAACAGCCGCGCAGCAATTGGCAAAAACAGATTCGCCAGCGCGTCGAACAGACAGGCAAACTAACGAGCAAGCCGTGAATCGTAAATCGTGAAGGTGAAATATTTTCTATTTTTGATATTCGATTGACTTTTTACCGACTTATGAAAATTTTCGGCATTTTTTTTATAGTTTTTTTCGTGTTTTCCGTCCGCGCGCAGACTTTGCAGCGCGAATTTTCGATTGCGAAAAAGGGGTCGGTCGAAATTACTAATTTATACGGTCGCGTCAGCCTAATTGCTGAAGAATCTGAAAAAGATGATGAAACACGCGAAAACTCGGAAACCGGAAAAGCTGTTTTGACCGTTGAAAATGCAAAGGAAGCGGATTTGAAAATCGTCGCGGAAAAAAACAGCCTCACTATTCTCGTCAGTCCCGCCAATGCAAAGTCGCGTATTGATTTAACCGTCAGAATTCCCGCGCGAATGCCGGTTCTGGTCGAAACCGCCGCCGGCGAAGTTTCGATTTCAGGCAATGTCGCGTCCGCCGCTGTCAAAACCGACACGGGGACGATTGCGGCGAATGTTCCGCTCGATGACTTGCGTTATGATTTTGTCTGGACGGAATCGCGCCCGCGCTTTTTGAGCGATGTAGAACTCGAAAAGGTTAAGGAAAAAGCCGCCGGAAAGTTTGAGTTAAAAGGAAAGTTGGGCGAAAAAGACCGGCGGAAAAAGAGAGAAAAGGTCAGGGAAAACGAAAATCTGGAAGCGGAAGACAAGTCGAGCGATGAGAAAAGACCATCAGATAACAAACAAACGGCAACTGTTGAAGAACAAAGCGGTAAAGCTGAAGATGAAAAGTCAAAAAAGCAAAAATCAAAATCTCAAACTCAAACCGCAAAGACCGTCAAACTCGATTTTACGACCGCTCGCGGCATTATTCTTTTAAACGTCAGTCCGAATGAGGTTCCGTCGGATTTGCGCGACCGACCGCTGACCGAAGCGGCAAAAGCGATTATCAGAAGCGGCGATTCTTTTTTAACCGAAGCGATTCGCCGCGCCAGTCCGAAATATTTCGGCGATTACGCGAAAACTCTGCCGCCGCGCAAAGCTCCGCCCGTTTTGAGCGAAGGCAAAAAAACGCAAAATGCCGCGTTATCGCAAATCAAACGAGTTCTCGTCAGTGTGACGGACATTAACAATCGCGCCATTTCTAATTTGCAGCCGAAAGATTTTGAAGTTTCCGAATCGGGCGTGAGCCGCGAGGTTTTGTCGGTCGAAGCGGCGACCGCACCATTTAATCTGGTTTTGCTATTGGACGTTTCGGGAAGCGTGGACAATTATGTTGATTTTATTCGCAAAGCCGCCAGAAATTTTGTCAGTACCGTCAGCCGAAACGATAAAATCGCCATCATAATTTTCAACGAAGACGTCAAAACTCTATCGACTTTCACGACCGATAAAGGCAAACTTTCCCAGAGCTTAGACACTTTCGACGCGGGCGGCGGAACGGCTTATTACGACGCGCTGGCTTACACGCTGGCGGAAACTCTGCGACCGATGAAAGGCGAGCGGACGGCGGTCGTGGTTTTGTCGGACGGCGACGACAATCGTTCGTTTTTGCCGTTTGATGCTTTGCTAGACTCGCTGCGGGAAAGCGGCGCGTTGATTTATCCGCTGTATGTTCCGTCGGGCTTAATCGCGGCTTCGGCAAACAATGACGCAAACGCTTCGGTCGACCCGCTCAGAAATCGCTATATCGGTTTGACGACGAAGGCGGAGAGCGAAGGCGAAAAACTGGCGCAGGTCTCCGGCGGCGTCTATTATCCGATAAGGCAAATCGGCGATTTGCAAAAGGCTTACGACGACATTGTTTTGCAGCTTCGCACGGCTTATTCGGTTACTTTTCGCTCGAACGTGGCGGACGCCAGAGACGACCGCGCTTCGCCGCATTTGAAAGTTAAAGTTAAACGCGAAAACTCTTTTGTCAAATTAGGCTCGGTTGTGGAAGTCGCGCCGAAGAAAACTTCGGAATTAAAAAGAGAAGTTTTTCCGCAGAATTCGCCGAAAGCGCAAAGTGTAATTCAATTACAAAAAAAAGTTTCTTTTACAAATTCTTTTGCAAATTCTCTGAACTTCTTTGCACCTCCAACATTTTTCCGAGAAATTTCATTTCAAAAATTAGCTTATTCGCCTTCTTTAAATTACCAAACAAACGAAATTACCGGCGAAGTCGAGAAAATCAATTACAAACAATTCGTAGGCGACAATCTGCGCGAATCGAAAATCGAGAATTTCGATGTCAACAAATCTTCGGGCGCATTTGTTTTAAATAACGGCGCGGAAAAAATCGCCGTCAGCCGCTGGATTTCGCCGAAACGAACTCGTTCGTATCCGTATGAAAGAGTTTATGACACGCTTCGCTATCCAAAACGAGTTACGATAATTCCGGTTGTCAAAGATGAAGGTTTGGGCGGCGAGCGCGATTTTTTGCAGTGGGATACGATTTCGCTGCTGAGTCTTTTGGACGTTCACGTCATTCTCGCGTATTACAATGAGGCGACAAAAAACCTAAAGAGAAATGACCAGATTACCGGACAAAAATTCGATAACAATTATATTCTGGCAAGACTAAACGAAGTTTTTAACTTCAAAGGCTCGGCGCGTCAATGGAACGAGCGCGAAACGAAGGAATTAAAAAGCGTTTTTGAAAAGGTAAAACTCGCGTACCGAGAAATCTCCAAAAATACGAATACCTACCTGCACGACGAAACCGCGTTAAATCAACTGATAAAGCTCGCTGAAAATCCGAACGCTTTCGCGCAGTTCTCCCGAAACAAATCGCAAAGAGGTCAAAGCCGCGAACTCCAATCAATCCAGCCGAAAGAAGCGCTTTCTACCGACACGAAAGGCGGCGTAACGATTACGAATCTCGGCGGCGGAAAATACTTTTTCACCTGCGACGAAACGCGCGTCCAAGGCAAAACGCTTTTCCTCATCGAAGACAAACACAGCCAGCGCACAGTTTTGCCGAGCGAAAACGACATCAAGGACGGACTTTTGAAAATGATGGTTTATACCAGCCTGAAAAACGTCCGCGCCGGCAAAAATCCGGTTGCATCGAAAGCCGTCCTGCGGCTGACTTCAAACAAACTCACAGGCTCAATCAATTCTGTGTCAAGCGACGAGGAAGCGGCAAAGTTTTTTCAAATAAACGCGCTGAATGTTTCACAAATAAATTTGATTAAAAATCTTTTTCGGGAAGCGCGGGAAAATAATTTCGAGATTAAATTTGAAAAGGGAGAAACGGCTCAGAAGTGAAAAAAATAATTAAAAACTTTTTGATTGCGGTCTTTGCCTTCAGCGTTTTCAGCGGCACAGTAATCGGTCAAGCAAAAACTGAAACTAGCGAAGAAAAATTGGAAAGTCCTTATGATGAAGTAAATTTGAAGTTTGCATTAGACGCAAATCCAACGCCCGAAGAAGTGGGATTTGATAACCCGAAAAGCTATTGGAAATTCAGTTACGAACTGCGTTTTTTGGAAAGTGAGAAAGCCGCTCGGGAAAAATCGGGCTTCAAATACTGGCAGGAAAATCCCGGCGAAAGCAATGCCGAAAGAACAAAACGAATTGATCGAAAGAACAAGCAGTATAACCAAGTGTGGAAAAAGTTCGGAGTCCTTGCGGGAAAAGGAAAAGTATCGAAAATTTCACTTCTTTCCGAAGAAAGTCGGGAACTTTTTATTCCGATTCAGCTTTCGCCTGAAATCAAAAATGTTTTGGCACGCGCAAACAGCACGAATGAATTTCCAGACTTTAGAGTTCTGATAAAAGGGAAAATTTATTCTAAAACAAAATCTAATTTAATGTTCAAACAAAAAATATCGTCTTCATATACTTGTCCGACAAAAATGATTGTCAAAGGAACGCCGAATTGGATGATGAATACTTGCGGCATCTATATCGGAGTAACTAAGGAAAACAATAAAATTTTTATTGGCTCGACTTCCAGACTTTAAATTCTTAAAAATGAAATCTTCACTTTTACAATCTCTTTTCGATGACGAGGAACTCCGACCTTTGAGCGTTTCTGAACTCAACGAGCAAGTTAAAAATGCGCTCGAAAAAAGTTTCGCGTCGGTTTGGGTCGAAGCCGAGATTGTCAATTTCGTCGCGGCGAATTCCGGTCACTGGTATTTCACTTTGCACGACGGCGATTCGCAGCTTCGCGCCGCTTGTTACATTCGCAATAACAATCGAATTCGGTTTCAGCCTTTTGACGGTTTACAGGTTCGCGTGCGCGGAAAACTTTCGGTTTACCAGCCGAAAGGCGAGTATCAAATGCTTGTCGAATCGCTCGAACCTTTTGGCGAAGGTGCGCTAAAAGTCGCGTTTGAACAGGTCAAAGCGAAACTTGCAAAAGAAGGCTTATTCGACGAAGAATTGAAACGCGATTTGCCTTTTTTCCCGCGAAGAATCGGCGTGGTAACGAGTCCGAACGGCGCGGCGTTTCACGACGTTTTGAATGTTTTGTCGCGCAGAACGCGCACGGTTCACGTTACTTTGATTCCGACGCGCGTGCAGGGTGAAACGGCGGGCGAAGAAATTACAAACGCGATTGAATTAGCCAATAACTTTAATCGGGAAGCAGGCGCAAATGAAAAAATTGATGTTCTGATTGTCGGGCGCGGCGGCGGTTCGGCGGAAGATTTGTGGGCGTTTAATGAAGAGAGAGTCGCGCGGGCGATTCGCGCGTCAAAGATTCCGGTGATTTCCGCAGTCGGTCACGAAATTGATTTCACGATTGCCGATTTTGTTTCAGACCGCCGAGCGCCGACTCCGAGCGCGGCGGCGGAAATCGTCGCCGAGAGTGAGGATGCGATTGCCTTATTTTTAGAGCAGAAAAAACAGGATTTGTTTCAGTTGATTGATTATAAAATCTTAAAATCGCGTTCCGACTTACAGGATTCTGCGCTGTCGCCGGTTTTCTTAGAGTTTCCGCAGCAGGTAAAAGATTGGCGTTATAAAATCGAAGATTTTACCGAAGCGATGCGCGGCGCCTTGATGGAAAAATTGAGAGCCGAAGAAAAAAGTTTGGAAAGTTTTACAAGCCGGCTTTCGCCTTTGAAACTTGCCGCGAAATTAAACGAAAAGAAAATCCGGCTTGCGCTTTTGCGGGAAAAACAAATTTCCGCTGCGAAAAATAAAATCGGTACGGGAAGCGAAAAATTGAAAATCAGAATGGCTTCCCTTAATGCGCTTTCGCCGCTCGCGGTTTTAAGCCGCGGATTTTCGATTACCGAAACGGAAGCGGGAGAAATTTTGCGCGATGCGAAACAGGCAAAGGTAAATGATAAATTGAAAATCCGTCTGGCAAATGGGAAGATTGAAGTGAAGGTTTCGGAGGTAAAATAATATTGTAAGCGCAGGTTTTGTGCTCGTTCAAAGCGATTAATGTCGCTAACAACCGTTATTGATATTCAGCTAAATTTAATCGAAACAACATTTGCTGTACGGAGGCAGGCGCGAAACCTGCCCTTACAATTATTATTAAGATGCCAAAATTTACAGTTGATTTAAATGAACCGGAATCTGCTAAAATCGACACAGCAATCCCGAAATTCGGCGAATATCAAACACCGAAAAAGCAGAGTGTTTTCTTTAAAGTTTTAAAAATTTTAGGCATTACGCTCGGAGCGGCTTTGGCAGTCGGGGCAATCGGCGGTTATTTTTACTGGCAAAGTTTGAAAAAAAAGCCGCAATATTCGCTCGCTTTAATCGTGGACGCGGCGCGGCGCGATGACCAAAAGGCAATTGACGCGCTGGTTGATACAGACGCGGCGGTTGACGATTTTTTGCCGCAGATTACCGCGAAAGCCGTCGAGCTTTACGGGCGCAATCTGCCGCAGCAAACGATTGCCCGAATCGAAAAAGTCGCCGCGCCTGTTTTGCCCGTCGTCAAGCAAAGAGCTAGAGCGGAAATTCCTGATTTGATTCGTGAAAAAACAAAGAAATTTGAAAGCGTTCCGTTTTGGGCAATCGTCCTTGCTGCGGGAAGATTTTTGGACATCACGCAGGAAGGCGATAAGGCTTTTGTCAAAAGCAAAATAACTGACAAACCTCTCGAATTGACTTTGAAACGCAGCGGCGACCGGTGGCAAGTCGTCGGGTTAAAAGATGAAGAACTGGCAAGACGAATCGCCGAAAAAATTGGACAGGAAATCATCGCGCTGGCAAAAAACGGCGGCAGCAGAAAGTCGGGCGCGAATCTCGGCGTGGACAATTTGCAGGAGATTCTGAAACAGGCGCAGGATATTTTTAAGTAAATTATGGCTGAAAAAAAACAAACTTTTGAAACTTCTCTCGCCGACCTCGAAAAAATCGTGCGGAAACTAGAAGACGGCGACTTATCTTTGGAAGAAAGTCTTAAACTTTTTGAAGACGGCGTAAAATTGTCGCGCGAATGTCAGGAACGCTTGAATCAAGCCGAGCGGCGTATCGAAATTTTATTGAAGGACGAAAACGGAAATCCGACGCTCGAAGTCATCAAAGCCGAAGATTTGCGCGAGCGCGGCGAGCCGAAAGTTAAGAAAAGAATTGTTTTCGACGATGACGAAGATAGCGACGAATCACCCTTTTGAAAAGCGTAGATTTAGCGCTGCGGATTGCCGGTGTTTCGCTCGTAATTTAAGAAGTCCCAATTTTAGATTGAAATTTTTTTGAAAAATTCCCTGTCTGAATTGGGACTTCTTAAATCGGAAACATTTTTATTTTTTGCTTTTGCTTGTTTTCGGCGCGGAAGATTTACTTTTCGACGCTGAAGCTTTGGTTGGCGTCGAGCCTTTGGCACTGGCGGATTTGCCGTTTTTGTTGCCGACTTTGCCGGCGGCTTCGACCGCCCCGCTGATTGCGCCGAGTGCCGCGCCGCCTGCCGCGCCCACTACGACTTCGCCGATAGCGTCAACTGCTTTGCTCATCACTCCTTTACTTGACGACGATTTTTTAGCGGTAGTTTTAGACGCCGATGTTTTCTTTGCCGAAGCAGCCGGATTGGATGCCGCCGCTTTTTTTGCCGCAGGTTTTTTCGCCGCATCCGGTTTCTTGGCGGAAGATTTGTTTGAATTTGTTCCGGCGGATTTGGAAGCCGCTGATTTGCTGCTTGCAGACGAAGGACTGCCGCTCGCCGCCTTTTTACTTGAAGCGGTCGATTTTTCAGAATCCTTTTTGCTAATTGTTGGCATTGCTTTCTCCTTAAAGTTTTTTTTACAACTTACGCAAGAATTTTTACGCTAATTGTTGGCGCGTGTCAAGAAAATTTTTTTCTCTTTGAAATTTGTTAAAAAACTTTTGCTTTATTCGATTGTCCGAGTTTGTTTAAGAAGGAAGCGCAGATATGAAATACAAGTTAAGACAAGTTTTTGACTAATGGAATTCGCTTTAGGTTTTTTGATTGATTATTGATTCTCTCGCCAAAGATGGCTGCTGAAAACTCGCCTTGGAAGCCGGTTCGCCGCCGGTCATCTGCATCGCAACGATGATTTCCGCGGCTTCGTAACGGAGAACGGGAAGCCGCCAGCCGAAAACGACGGCGCCGACGATACACACCGCACCGCCTAGCGCAACCGTTTCCGGCGCGCCTATTCTTCCGGCTAAGACACCGGCGAGCAGCGCGCCAATCGGAGCCATACCCATAAACATCATCGAATAGACAGCCATCACGCGCCCGCGCAATTCGTCCGGCACCATCGCCTGAATCAGGGTATTTGACGACGCCATCTGCACCATCAGCGAAAAGCCGACCGGGACAATCAATATCAGCGAAAGCCAGAACGTGTGCGACAGCGAAAATAAAATCAAGCTCACGCCGAACGCGCCGGAAGCGAAGGCGACCCATTTTCCGAGACCGCGAATACCGTTGCGGCTCGCTAAAGCCAGTGCGCCGACGAGCGCTCCCAAACCTGCGCCGCCCATCAGCATTCCGAGTCCGCGCGCTCCGCCATGCAAAATCTGGTCGGCAAAAATCGGCATCAAAACCGCGTAAGGCATTCCCATTAAACTCACTAAACCGAGCAGTAGAAGCAAGGCGCGAATCGGAGTAGTCATGCCGACATAACGAAAACCTTCGACGATTTTTGTTACCGCCGAGTCCGCGCTCGCCGCCGTTTCTTTCGGTTTGAGCGTCATCATCAAAAGTCCGATGATGACGGCGATATAACTAATCGCGTTGAGCAGAAAACACCAGCCTTCGCCGACGGTCGAAACAAGAATTCCCGCAATCGCCGGTCCGACGATGCGCGCGCCGTTGAACATCGAGGAATTCAGCGCGATGGCGTTGACCAAATCTTCTTTGCCGACCATATCGACGACAAACGCCTGTCTCGTCGGAATATCGAAAGCATTGGCGATTCCGGTAATCGAGGCAACCACGAATAAGTGCCAAACCTGAATGTTTCCGGTCAAAGTAAGCGTCGCAAAAACAAACGCGCTCATCATCGAGATGCTCTGCGTGGCAATTAAAATGCGCCGCCGATTGTATTTATCGGCAACCGCGCCGCCGATTGGCGCGAGCAGAAAGACCGGAATTTGCCCGGCAAACCCGATTAGACCGAGTAGCGTCACCGAACCGGTTAGGCGATAAACCAGCCACGACTGCGCGACGCTCTGCATCCAGGTTCCCGAAAGCGAAATGATTTGCCCGATGAAAAACAGGCGGTAATTTTTATGTTTGAGCGCGCGAAACGTGTTTGAGAATTTTGAAGCTGATTTTTCGGCGGTGTCGTGTTCGATAATTTCTGCTGATTCGTTATTCATTGTGAAACCCTTTTGATAAAAACAGAATAGCAATTTCAGATAGCAAATAAAAAAGTCTCCGCATTATTTACGGAGACTTTTTAAAAAGTAAAAGCGTTATAAATTAGGAATTCGTCTTAATTTCTCGAACCCATAAAAATTCGCAGAACATACCAGAAAAGCAGCGCGACACTTGCAAAAAGCGTGAGCGACGCAGCGACATACTGGTCGGTTCGATAATGATGCAAAAGGTTGGAAGTGTTATATAAAATCGAGCCGCCGGCAAACGCGACCATTGCGAACGAAAAGATGCTTCCCAAACCGAATCCGAAAACGATGCCGGAAAATATGAATCCGAGAGCGACAAATCCGCCGACTGCAAGAATCGGACCCAAAAACGAAAAATCCTTTTTCGTTAGCAGAACGGTCGCCGTCAAACCTAAAAACAAACCGAGCGTGACGATTCCGGCTTGGGCAATCATCGCGCTGCCGCCCGACATATTTTCGGCGATAAACAGCAGCGGCAGAAAAATAATCGCTTCGGCGACGACGTAAAGCGACAAGCCGAGATATTGCATTCCTTTGGACGTTTGCGAATTCGCCCACCAATTCGCAAGCATCGAAACGCCCATAAACAAGCCCAAAACGATAAACCACGACCAACGCCCGCCGAGCATCGTGCGGGCAATCGCCAAGCCCGCGCCCGATGAAACCAGATACGCTTCCATCAAACCGAAGACGCCAAGCGCGCCGGCAACGTGCAAATAAGTTTTGCGGATAAAAGCGGCGCGTTCTTCCGGCATCGCGTCAGCCGCCGAATAATTTGCGTAATTTTGATATGTTGTATTCATTTTTTTACCTCTGAAATTTAGATGAGTTTCCCGGAATTTTGTTTGTCCGCTCCGTCTTTCAAATAAATAGTGTCGGAAACAAACGCTCAATGCGATTACTTTAGAGACAAATCGTTTTAAGTTTCCTCGATGGTTCTCGATTTCGCCCGATTCAGCAGCGAATCGATACTCAACAAACCCGAACCGCGCGAAGCGATATAAAGCAAGACAAAACAATAAATCACCGCCAGTTCACCGCCGTTGAGAATCGGAAAAAAACCAGTCGGCGCGTGAACCATAAAATAAGCGACCGCCAGCATTCCGCTGGCGATAAATGCCGCGATACCGGCAAATAAACCGAATAAAATCATCAAACCGCCGATTAGTTCGATAACGCCGGAAACCGCCGCCATTCCATTTAAAGCCATCGCCTGTTTCGGCGCCGGAAATCCGAGCATTTTCTGAGAGCCGTGCGAGACGAGCAAAAATCCGGCGATAATTCGCAAAATCGCGTAAAGATACGGTTCATACTTTCCCAAAAATCTCTTCATACTTCATCTCCTTGTCTAATTCCGAAAATTGTAAAACTATAATAACGCTAAAGATTGAAAATAAACAGGAACGAAGTTATTTCCGCTGGTTTCAAACTTCAGCGAACGTCCGTCAAAACCAATTCTATAACAGTAAATCACTACATTTCTCCGGCTTTGTCCTTTATCATACATAGTAAGACGGGCGAATGTGCTAGAATAAAAAACATAAGAATAAATGTCGAAAGAAATAAGCGTCCCGTTTGGCTAACATTTTTGGTGCGCGGTTTTGTTTTCGACATAAATTGGCTGACGACTTTCGCTCGAAAAGAGAATTCCGGCGCGGTGGTCGAATTGGTAATTGGCGGGCTAATAGCCTACAAGTTTATTTAACGAGGGAAATATTATGAAAAGAATGAAACGAACAATTATTGGATTAACGCTGTTAATGGCTTTGTTCATTACGGCAGTGGCATTTGCCGAAAAAGGAGTTCAAAACCCGAACGCCGATCAGCAAAACGAAAACACAAACGGCAACAAGAAAAATAAGAAACCCAAGAAGCCAAAGAAAAACAAAAAAGGCGACATGGATGATATGAACGGAAATATGAATTCAAATATGAATTCAAACATGAACGGTAATATGAATTCAAATATGAACGGTAATATGAATTCAAACGAAAATATGAATTCAAATATGAATATGAATTCAAACATGAACGGTAATATGAATTCAAATATGAATTCAAATATGAATATGAACAGCAATATGAATTCAAATATGAATATGAACGGTAACTCTTCAAACGGTAATCGTTCAAATGGCAACCGCTCGAACGGTAATCGTTCAAATGGCAACCGCTCGAACGGTAATTCGTCGAACGGTAACTCGTCAAATCACAATTCAAATATGAATGTTAATGGGACTCCGTCCCCTTATTAAAACTTGCGCCGCGCAAATTTTACTGGATAAAAGCGAGTAATGTTTATAAAAAAGATAAACATTACTCGCTTTTATTTTAAAATCAATTGCCTTATTACAAAAACGTATTTGCCGGAATCTAAAGAGCAAAAAAGCCAGTCTTAGGGCTCGCCTACTTCCATAAACGTAGAAATCTTTAATGCCGAGCGTTATTTAGCGGCAAGCACGTCGACTTTTTCAATCGTCGGCGGAACGGAAAAAAGCTCGTCGGCTTTTGCCATTAATGCGGCGGCGACTTTCCCGTTGAGATGCGCGTCGCGTCCCGACTCATTTTCAAAAGCGTCGAAAATTCCGAAGGTCGATTCACCGAATTTCAGCGCGTACCAAACGCGCGTTTCCGGTTCGTCGTTCACCAAATCCAAACCGCCGTTCAAGAAGGCTTCAACTTCCGCTTCCTTGCCCGCTTTTGCTTCCAACCGAACGAATAATCCAACTTTAACCATTAGTAATCTCCTCGAAATGTTTATTGTCAATTTCTACAATACCAGTACTTGTCTCAAACTCGCATTAGATTTTCGTTTGAGTAATCATTTTCTGATAACGCGCGTAATTTCGGACGGCGCGCTTTCATTGCCTTCTGAATCGACGGCGCGGACGTAATAAAAATAAATCTCACCCGACTCGACGCCTTCGTCCTTATATTCGGTCGTCGGAATCGGTTTTTTGTTGCGCCGTTCCCATTGCGCGAGCGGCACATTTTTGTTGGCTGAACGATACATATTGTAACCGACAAAATCAGCCAAAGGATTTTGCTCGTGTGTGTTTCCGGCGTGGTCTGTAAAAGTGGTTTTTGGCGTAATCGGCTGGCTCTCATTACCGTCCGCATCAACCTGCGTCAGTTTGTAAAAATAACGCTGACCGATTTCAGTAGCTTGGTCATTAAAATTCCCGTCCTGAACGGGAGCATCCGTCAATCTCTCCCAGAATATAAAAGGCAGATTTTCATTGACCGAACGATAAACGTGAAAGCCGACGTATTTTTTATCGACTCTTTCCCGAAGCAGTTTCCGCTTTGCCTTGAGTTTATGTTTGTTCATACTTGTATCTGATTATCAAATACGAGAAAAAACTTCAATCCGTCAAATAAAAAAGACGACTCGTTTTGAATCGCCTTTTGGTTTCAAGTGAAAATGTTAATAGACTCATACTTCGATGCTTTTAATTAACTCGCGCAATTCCGAATCGGTAATAGTGTCTTTTTCTGACTTGTCGTAAATTGAAATCAAATTTACAACCGTCAATTCTTTCGCCGCCTCGACAATTCCGATTATTTCGCTTTCCAAATATGAAATAACTCGCGCGCCGCCGCTTTTACCCTTGCCTTTGCTCTTTATTTTCAATCTGATTTTATAAACATCGCTGCCGAGCGACGTTCCCGTTTTAGGATTTGCAATTAATTCTTTTTCCAATCTCGCAAGTTCGCCGAGTAGCGACGGATATTTTTTGAGCAAAGGTTTAACAGCTTTCTTGAAACTATTTGTGATTCTAACTTCGGCTTTCATTGATAAAATCCGACAGCTTTTGCAATTTTTGATTTTTCTTTCGAGCGTCTTTAATTTCTTTAATGCCTGCGCGAACGCTGGAAAAAACATCGAGCTTATTCTGCAAATCCGCAAGACGTTCATTAAGTTTCGTCCAATCGTCGAGCGAAACAGTCGATTCATTCTTTCGCTTCTCGATTATCGCGGCGTAACACAAATCTTCCAACAATTTTTCATCCTGCAAAAGTTTGGCGATAAAGGCTTCCTTCTCCGCTTTTTTCAGCGTCTGAAAAGCCGTCCAAAAAACTTCAACTGTGGCTTGTGATTGTGTCATAGCAAGAAAATTATAACACCAAGAATAAATCAACCTACAACAAAACTGACGCACAACAAATTTGTTATTAAAACTCAGTTATTGAAAGCGTTAAAAATAGCTTGGAAAATAGAATGCATACCACTCCAATCATATGTTTTTGATAAATTAGGATTTGCTTCTATTCTTGAAAGCAATTTTAAATACCTATTTTGAATAGTGATTTTGTTTATAATTTCACCTTGATATTTTTTAGCTCCTTGCATATAACCGCCCCACTGAATTGGTAGAAAATTGTTGTTTTCATCCAAAAGCATATTCTGTCCAAGATACAATTCTATACTACAAGCGAGACCATTAATATCAATTTCAATTTGTCCTTGAGGACCAATGGTTGGGTATTTCTTTGCAAATTCAAGATTAGGTAATGACAGAATCCGCATGTGTTCTGGTAGAGGAACATTAACTAATTGTCTCATCGCGTCGTGTCCTGCGGTGTCGTTATCAAAAATAGCAATAGTTTTTCTCTCAACTCCGGTTGCTACAAATGCTTTTACTATATTTACGAGATGTCCCGCGCTTCCAGGCATATTTGCCAAGTCAAAATCAATGAAAGAGTAATAATCATATAAATGAGGATATAAGATTTTAAGGCTTTCTTGTAAAATTCTTTTGTCAGAAGAACCTTCAGTAAGAATTACTGTTTTCGGTGGTTCACATAAGTATTCTTCAGCCTCAATCCAATTGACAAGTGATGAAAAATCAAGAATTACTGGGGTTTCTGGTTTAACGGCTTCCAACAAGCCGCGATAAAGGTAATATGGGTTTTCACTAGGAAACCCAAACTTAAAACCATTGTCGTGACCTCGTGCTTCAAGTATGTGATATAGATGAATGTTTTGCTTTTTTAATCTTTTTTCTCTGCTTGTTTCATTTTGTAAATTGTAAACGCTTCTTAATTTTCTAGCTATAACCTTTTTTATCAATTGATTCCAAACTTCAAATGTGTAACCTGAATAAAATTGCTTGAGGATTTTAGAAGTGGCAAAAGGCGGAGTAATCCAAAACTTTTCTATGCCATCGTCAATAGCCTTAAAGTAACCTTTCGCTTCCCACAACTTTGATTCCTCAATTGCCCGAACTTTGCCTTTTTCAAATTCATCTTTAACTTTATTTAGTGTGTAACCTAAAACTTCAAGCCGAGAAATAAGATTCGTGGCGGTCGTAACGTATTGATAAGCAGGACGAGGTTCATTGTCTTCTTCATCTTCGTCGTCCAACCGCAATGTTTCGATAAAATCGTTCTCGGAAAATAGGATATATGAGTATCCAATGCTGTTTTTCCAAGAATCAACTTCATATCCATTTATATGCGAATCAGTAGTTGAAAACGAGCAAATAGAAAGCCACTGCCAGTTTTCCCCAACAGTGTAGCATCAAGCCATCGGCAGAACGAACTTTACCGGCTTTTTGAATATGAGTTTTCTCATGTAT
>JAABUN010000885.1_pt1 | contig 73292 bp, 75 predicted proteins | sample 5559311 | NCBI WGS metagenome assembly JAABUN01 (sample SAMN10711877, study PRJNA513370) | rock metagenome | isolation source: Antarctica rocks | place: Antarctica: Victoria Land, Siegfried Peak sud | reverse complement strand
TCAAAACATGGAATAAAAATGAAAGCCGCTGTAGCGGTACAAAGAAAATTGCTGGAAATGATCTTTACTATTTACAAAACAAACAAAAGGTATGATAAAGAATATTTAACGAAACAAACAAAACAAATAAAAGAAGTAAAAGAGGTTGCAGAGACACAGGCTGTATAAAAAAGAGAAGCAATCAATAGACCACTTCTCTTACAGGCTGGCTTAAAGCCGCCTAAAAAACAAAATTAAAAAAACCGATGAAACTATTCGAATCTTAACACAGAATCTTTTGCTGATGAATGGTTTTTTTTACCTTGAAGCTGATCATGTTTACATACACCATCGTTTTGTAGGCACTCCCAACGATCCTGCTTCTGCCAAAATAAACGAAGGTTTGTATCCTTATTTGCTAAGGTCAATCAGTGGAAGAATGAGAATAATTTTTGGCATGGATAATAGCTTTCCGCCAGTGCAAAAAAAGAAGATCGTTGAAGGAAATATGCTTCGTCTTTTTATATGTATTGCTTATCTGTGCATCGCTTTTATCATCAGTTTCCAGTTCTTCTTATGCGTTTGTTTGCAGTATATTTTTGTTACGCTTATCTATGAAGTAATTACTTATATTCAACATTATGGACTTACACGTTCTTCTTTAGCAACCAGGCCATACCAAAAAATTGGTTTACATCATTCATGGAATTGTTATTACAAATTATCGGCTTACCTGCATTTTATGATGCCGGTACATTCTATACATCATGTGGGCAGAGAACCTGAATTGCAAAAGCTTGAAAACACAGGCCCCGCATATCCAAGGCCATTTTCTCAAATGGTGGTGTTGGCATTGTTGCCACCGTTATGGTTTAAATATATGAATCCAAGAGTGAAGGAAGTTTTAAAAACACAGTTTGCATGAAAGTATTCCTGTTGTTTTGTATGCTTGCCTTTACCGCCGGTTGCTTTAGCCAGGCCGGATATTCATGGCAGGCTGCTGTTTATTCGGGCAATTACATTTCTCATCGTCAATACCTGGTGCAACCTCCCCATTTACAGTATGGGTTTTCTGTAGAGCTTAATAAAAAAACAAACGGCAACAAGTACTGGCAATTTGCTCACAACTATCCCCAAATGGGGCTGCTGCTAATGGCCAATACTTTAGGAGACCACCAGGTGTATGGCGAAGCTATATCGGTGTTGCCATACCTTGAATTTAATGTATTAAAAAGTAAAGCGGGTGTTTTTCAAATAAAGCACGGCACAGGTGTGGCGTACGTTACAAGGCGTTATGATGCCATTAAAAATCCATCGAATGTAATATTAAGCACCCGTATTAATGCAACCTCCATTTTAGATTTTGGGTATCGTTTTTATTTATCAGAAAAATGTGAGTTAAAAGCAGGAGCAAACATTCACCATATTTCCAATGGTGGTTTCACTCTTCCCAACAGGGGAGCCAACACGCTGGCCGGCTATCTTGCGATTAGTTTTTATCCCGGTGATAAAGAAATTGAAGTAAAAAAATTTGATGTAATACGCCCTGAAAAAAAGATGCAATACAGGATAGGTACTGCAATTGGATTTTATGATTACCAAAAAAATGAAGGCACAGTAAAGGTGAATGCTCAGTTTTGTGCAATGGCATTTTATCAGCACAATACAAGGTTTAGAACGGGGGGCGGAACGGAGATTGGGTTTCTTAATACAATAAAACCGGAGCCAGCTATTTATGCAGAAGAAGAGGTACAGTTTGCAAACATTACCACACGTTACGGGTTTGGATATTACCTTGCCAACAAACGACCAGCCGATGAAGATTTTTACTCTAAAATCGGGCTGGCTTATTATCCGAAATTTAAAGGCGTTATACCCAAAGGATTTTATATTGGTTCTATACTAAAGGCGCATAAATTTACGGCAGCACATATTGAAATGCTTGCAGGATATGCGTTTTAGAAAAAGAAAAAAAGGGGGCTAAAATTCTGGTTAGCGTCTCAGTTTTATTTAGTGGTAGTTATTCATGTATCAAATATAATACACCTATGCTTAAGCTGTCCAGCATTATTCAATTCAAGTTAAAATCTTGTCGTCTTTATTTTGTAACTATGTAAATAGCTTTTTTTAAAAAAGGGGAGCAAAGATAGAAAAAAATTTAACCATTGTTTAGTTGGAACTAAACTTTTTATGAGTAAGTTTGTAACAAAAACAGTAGAAGGGATAATTGGAAAAAAGAAGTATGAACAATTAGTTATACTTCCGGATAGTGCGGATATTATGAAAATAGATTTAGCTACCATAAATGGCATTTGGGATGAATATCAAGAGACGTTAGAAGCGAAATATGAGGGGTCGTTCTATGGTTTATTGAGTATTATGAATAGGGATGCAAATATGCAACCTCTTTCAGAGGGAAAATTTAAAGACGTAACGCCTCACGGAGAGTTGGTAAAAGAATACGAGATTAAGTACCAATACTTACGGGCTTACGCAATTAAAATACCGAATGGGAAATTAATTCTATTAGGGGGGTATAAAAATCAACAAAAGAATGATTTTACGCAATTCCGTTCTCTTGAAAAACAGTATTTAGAAAGCTTGAAATCTAAAAAATGAAAAAAGTAACCAGAGAAGATTTATTAAAAAGTAAGGAGTTTTGGATGGTGCAAATTCAAAATGAACTTTTTGGGATAATTGAAGAGTACATGAAAAAAAAGAAGTTTAATAGAACAAAACTTGCGGAAGAATTTGGTGTAAGCAAAGGATATATAACCCAAGTTTTAAATGGGGACTTTGACCATAAATTAAGTAAATTTATTGAATTTTCCTTAGCTTCTGGCAAAGCACCTTATGTGAATTTCATAGACTTGAAAGAATACATAAAAAACGATTCGGAAAATAAGTTCTATGACTTAATTCCTATTGTACGGCCGACAAACATGACTTATACTAAAATGCCTTCACAAGTGGTTATTGAAACAAAAGGATTATCTACCCCCATTACAACCCCCTTCATATCAAGCGAAGAGAATAAAAGCCCTAAACCTATTTCTGTTGTTCCTTTTATAACAAATAATAAGCCTGTTGCTCAAAGATCATGAATAACGACAAACAAAAACAAGGTTTTATATATTCTATAACTAACGTAAGACAAATTCTTTTCATTGTAAATGAATCTTTGATTTCTAAACCAACAGAGGTAGTAATATCAAGTCTAAACGCAAAAACTGGTTTCAATGTTGAAGCAAAATTACTGAATTTGACACTGAGAGCCTGGTATCATTATAAAGATGAAAATACAGAACTGGCAGTGACAGAAGTTGAAAATGTTTTTTACATAGAAAACATTGAAAAATATATAAACGACGGCAACGAATTAATTTTCCCTTCGCAATTATGGGTTAACATAGTTGGTATATCAATTTCTCACACCAGAGCACTTTTTACAAGAAGCCTTTCAGGCACAGCATTTCAAAATGTAATATTATCAATAATGGATCCCTATATCGCAGCAAAGCATTTCTTTCCGCAAAGTTTTTCCAAGGAAGAGAATACTGTTAAACTGAAAACTAAGGAAGACAAACCAAAAACTGCAAAAAAGAAGCAGTAAGGAGGTAATTTATTATTTTTTGACCATCTTTTTGCAACCACTTTTTTAGCTATTTCAGATCGTTATTTTGCAGTAAGACTCTTAGCTCTTGCCTTGCCGCCTTTAAGTTCCCCTAACCGTCCTAATGCCACAGCAGCAGGGTTATTTGTATCCAATGTTTGTTCATTATCTTCAATCTTGACCAGTTGATATATCAACTATAGACTTTCCTCTGTTGTTTATATCGGTTGAAAGTTTTGCTTTCTTTACCATGCAGCAAAGATACAAAGCGTTGCTTATTCTCTCAAGCATTCAAAAAACTAAAGAAATTCAAACTGAGATACTACCAAAAATTCTAACGCTCGATTACTTATTTCACAATATCTTTTTGGGTATAAAACCATTTTCTTTTTGCAGGCTGATTGCGCCAGGCTTTGTTAGAAGGGATCGGACGCAACCAATAGCGAACACCGACCTCAAAGCTCAAAAAATCAGGCGGTGCGGGGATTATGTGCAAGCCTATATCAAGTTTATTGGTTATTTTATAATCGTATTCTATTTCACTTCCATTCCAAACAAATGCGTATTGCCAATTGCCTGAGGTTTTCAGATACTTATTTTGTTGAACATATCCTGGGAAACGATACCAGCTTTGGCGATAAACAAATGTAGGCCCGAAGCCGTATTGCAATGAATGCTTTTTGCTATTCAAAAAATTGAGCCTAAACCCAACATGCGTGTGCCCGGCAAAAAGCCGTGCGCAATCGCTATAAGCTCCCTGTGCAAATTTTATTGAAATTCTTTTGCGATAAACGAACCTCTCGTACCAGGCAACACCACCCCAGTTTAATACAAAATTTGCGTTACGATCTAATTTGGCAGGTTGCAAAAAAGCCATTTTATCTCCCCCGGGATGCCAGGTGAGGAACATAAAACTCGCACCTGCATTATCCTGTGAAAAAGAATAACTTTCGCACACCAAAATCAGGAAGGAAAAGATTATGCCTTTCTTAAGAATAAATTGAAGGAAGTTCTTCATTCACATTTTCGTTTGTTTTATTGTATTGTATAGCCAGCGGGTTCATTTTCCAAAACCATATTTTAGGGATTAATGCCATACCCACCATAACAAAATAAAGATAGGGCATCCGGGGGCCGGCCTTCATAGCTGTAAGATTTATTTTCCTGCTCTTTTGAGGCAAATGATGCAGCGAATGCAAAGGCAACAGATACAAAATATAGTTAGTGTATTTATAGTAACAATTCCACGAAAGGTTTTGGGTAATGTCGTCTGATCCGCTTTTTCGCTTTAATCCATAATGCTGGATATAATTGATTAATTCATAAAGAAAGTAGGCAATAAAACCCTGGAAAATAAAAAAGAAAAGAGTAGCTGCCGGATGCCGTACCAAAATAATAATCAATGCCCATGCAGTTAAACTTATCGCAAGCATCGTCAGGCTGCTTTTTAGAATTTTTTTGCGTGCATACGATGGCAATTGAAACTGCGTAAAAAAACTGTGCTCTAATCTTGACCAGCTTAACCTGAAAAAGTAAACGTAGAAATTTTGATTAAGCGGAGCCGTGTTGGTATCTTCTTTTAGCCCAATCAGGCGGTGGTGGCCAAAAATATGATCTGCGGCCAGATGCGGAGTGTTTACAGAAATAAGCAGCAGTGAGGATAAAACTTTACCGGTAAAAGTTTTTCCGTGCAGCATATCGTGCGCCAGCGTTACGATAAAACAACCGCTAAGGCAGCCAGTACAGAAACCAAACAAAATTAAATTGGCAAAAGAAAAGCCACTTTTGTCTGTAAACCAAAGGGCCCAAAAAATAAAACATAATAAAGCCACTGCACTTATTCTTTTGATTTTGGCTCCGCGTCTGCCATAAAAAGTTTTGATCTCATCAAGTACTTCCCTGTTGCTCAATTCGCCCCAGGTATAGTTAAGTATATTGGCAATCAGCAGTACGGCTAAAATTAAATAATAGTATCCAAGTTCACTTACCATCACAAAAGCTCCTGAAATAAATACAGGGAAAAAATACTTCCATATTTTATCCATAAAAGCGCTGAATTATAGCGGTGATAGAAGATGAATTACAATCTAAATTAACCAATAAAAACAGTAATCTGGTATCACTTTAAAACATTCTTTATCCATTCAATTCATCAATTTACTTACAATGGAATAATTTACCTCATTGCTCATCTTCTTTCTCCAATAAATCTTTCATTTTAACAACATATATTTTATTTGGTAACTTCAAAATAAATATGCAGACAGCATGAACAAAAGAAATATGATTTATACTGAATGGAACAAAACCTTTTACGAGCTGTTTATCGTTCTTTTCACTTCTGCTCTTCTAATTGGCTTTCGCTGTGCTGCGCAGGAATTTGGCGGAAACCCTTCTGCTTTAAAATGGCAACAAATAAATACAGATACGGCTAGAATAATTTTTCCTGAAGGCCTTGATGAAACAGGAAAAAGGGTTGCTTCGGTAATTCATGAGTTGCAGAAAACCCATTCTTCAACCATTGGCAATAAGGTTCGTAAAGTAAATATTGTTTTGCAAAATCAAACTACCATCTCCAATGCTTATGTTGGTTTAGGCCCTTACCGAAGCGAGTTTTATTTGTTTGCTCCACAAAACAGTTTTGAATTGGGAGCTTTAAACTGGGCCGATAATTTATCCGTTCATGAATACCGCCATGTTCAGCAATACAGCAATTTTAATGTAGGATTGTCTAAAGTTTTCAGCATTCTTTTTGGACAGCAGGGGCAGGCGCTGGCAAACGCAGCAGCAGTTCCTGATTGGTTTTTTGAGGGTGACGCCGTTTTTAATGAAACCGCTTTAAGCAACCAGGGCAGGGGCAGAATTCCTGATTTTTTTAATGGTTACCAGTCATTGTTTCAGCAGGAAAAGAGATACTCTTACAGGAAGTTGCGCAATGGTTCGTTGCGCAATTATGTGCCGGGTCATTATGAGCTTGGCTATTTATTAGTTGCTTATGGACGCGAAAAATATGGAGCAGATTTTTGGCGGAAAGTTAGCCAGAATGCAGCGGCTTTTAAACCTTTAATTTATCCCTGGCAGGGAGCGGTAAAAAAATACGCAGGCATCAAATACCAGCAATTTGTTGGCGATGCGATGAAATTTTATAACGATAAATGGCAACAGGCAAAAGGAAACACGCTTGAGTATATAACTCCCGCTCATAAAAACTTTGTTACTGATTATAAGTATCCCTATTTGGCAGAAGATGGTTCTTTAATTGTTTTAAAAAGCAGTTACCGGCAAATACCTGCCATCTATAGAATTAAACCGGATGGAAAGGAAGAAAAGATAACAGTACGAACAATCGCCAACGATGATTACTTTTCTTACAACAACGGTAAAATTGCATTTGCTTGGTATAAGCCCGATGAAAGATGGGGCTACCGGGAATTCAGCGATATTGCATTGGTTGATGCAGCCACCGGAGCAAAACAAAAAATCACGCATAAAGAAAGATATTTTTCACCTGACGTTTCCCACGATGGTTTAAAGATTGTTGCAGTGGATATGCGTACCAATCAAATGTCGAATATAGTTGTGGTTGATTTAAAAGGGCAGAAAGTATTCCGGTCAACTGCAATGAGAGGGCTGGTTTATACTTACCCGAAATTTTCAGCAAACGACCAGTTTATTTATTCTGCTGTTCGTAATGAAGATGGAAACATGTCGCTCGTAAAGCTTGAACTGGCAACCGGAAAAGAAACCCGGCTTTTACCTTACCATAATCGTATCATTGGTTTTCCAACGGTGCAGGGCGATACTATTTTCTTTAGCAGTTCGTACAGGGGAAGTGATGAAACATGGGCTTTTGTAGAAAGTAAGAACCAGATATATCGTGTGGCAGTAAACCCAACAGGTTTTTACCAGGCAGTTTTTCAACCGGCACAAAACCGTTTGGTTGCATCCAACTTTACTGCTTATGGTTACCGGTTGGCTGCATTGCCTGCTGCTTCTTTGTTATGGCAACCTGTAGGAGAAAAAGAAAATGCATTGCCCGACCTGTATGTTCCTGAGGCATTGCAGCAGGAGAACAAGGCAACACTCGAAAATATTCCGGTAAGAAATTTTACTGTAAGCAAATATCATAAGTCTCATAACCTTATAAATTTTCATAGTTGGTGGCCCGCTCTTACGGCCTCTGAACTTTCTGACCCCGAAATTTCGTTCACCTTTTTCGGACAAAATATCTTAAATACCCTTCAAACTCAACTTTCGTATGCTTATAATACAAACGAGACGAGCCATAAAGTTGGGCTTGATGCTATTTATGGAGGATGGTATGTTCAACCAACACTGGGTATAAATCAAACCTGGAACCGAACGGTTGTTCAAAATCCCGATACCACGTTTACCTATAATGAATTTAATGGTCATGCAGGCCTGAGGCTTCCTTTAAATTTTTCTGGTGGCAAAATGTACCGCAGCCTTACCTTAAGCTCCACTTATAATAAACAACAGGTTAACTGGACGGGTATTGGCAAAACTTTACTTCGCAACAGAAACTTTGATTATGCAGAAGGAACGTTAATTTACGCGCAACTAATTCAAAAGGCTCTTCAGCAAATCTATCCGCGGTTCGCACAGGTACTGTTGCTTCGATACAGGCACAGCATTAATACACTTACAGCAAACCAACTGCTAATAAATGGGGGGCTGTATTTGCCCGGTGTTCACCCTAATCATAATCTTGTTTTAACCGCCGCTTACCAGCAACGCGATACAATGAACCAGTATTTGTTTTCAAACAATTTTCCTTTTTCGCGAGGCTATACTGCTGTTGATTTTCCACGTATGTGGAAGGTGGGAGCGAATTATCATTTCCCGTTGTTATACCCCGATTGGGGCTTTGGAAACATTGTATATTTTCAACGGATAAGGGGCAATGGCTTTTACGATTATACGCAAACTAAAAGCCTGAGAACCGGCACTAAGTATAACTTTAGTACAATAGGTGCAGAAATCTTTTTTGACACAAAATGGTGGAACCAGCAGCCTGTTAGCTTTGGTTTACGGTACAGCCATTTGCTCGACAAGGAGTATCGTGGTACAACAAACCCAAACCAGTGGGAGGTAATATTGCCGGTGGGGTTGTTTGATTAAATGGCAGATAAAGAGCAGTTATTGAAAGAGTATCCTCAACATTCTAAATTGATTGAGCGTTTGTGCAGATAATTCTAAACTTAGAAATCAACTTTTTAAAATACTAAGATCAAAAGAAAACCCGGGAAGAACATCTTCGCCCGAAAGAATATTATTGAAACCTTCTGGCTTAGAAACGGTGGCATCAGCACGATAGATGTAAGCAATTTCCTTTTCAGGAACAATCAGCCATCCAAGCCTCACACTGAAGAATTCCTCTTCGGTCATGCTTTCTTTTTGGGGTAACTCCAGTGGTATGTAACTATTCCAGAACATGTCTTCAATTACGTTCAATTGGCAGTTAGAAAATTAGCACATTTAAGTCAAATTCAAATCCTTGCAAAACATCTTCTCCTGATAAAATTTTATCAAATCCTGTTACTTTTGAGATAGTTCCATCTGCGCGGTATATAAAAGTTGTTTGGTTTTTCGGATCAATCAGCCATCCAAGTTTAACTCCATTTTCAATCCATTTCTGCATTTTATGCTGAAGTTGTTTCAAGTCATCTGATGGAGACATAATTTCTGCAATAAAATCTGGAGTTATATGAGCAAATACTTTTTTTTCTTCTGCTGATAAGGATTTCCATTTTTCATTAAACAACCATGCTGCATCAGGCGAACGGACAGAAGTGTCAGGTAAAGTAAAGCCTGCCGACGAGCCAAAACACAAACCGGCTTTGTTTTTTTCATTCCAGTTACCCAGTTGTAAGCCTAAAGAAAAACTTTGGTTATCAGATTCTAATCCTGCAGGAGGCATAATTAATATTTGATTGTTTTCATCCCTTTCTATTTTAATATGCTTGTTGGCAGCACAAAACCTGAAGAACTCTTCTTCGGTCATACTTTCTTTTTGGGGTAACTCCAGTGGTATGTAACTATTCCAGAACATGTCTTTAATTACGTTCAATTGGCAGTTAGAAAATTAGCACATTTAAGTCAAATTCAAATCCTTGCAAAACATCTTCTCCTGATAAAGCTTTATCAAATCCTGTTACTTTCGAGATAGTTCCATCAGCCCGGTATATAAAAGTTGTTTGGGTTTTCGGATCAATCAGCCATCCAAGTTTAACTCCGTTGTCAATCCATTTCTGCATTTTATGCTGAAGTTGTTTCAAGTCGTCTGATGGAGACATTACTTCTGCAATAAAATCTGGAGTTATATGAGCAAATACTTTTTTTTCTTCTGCTGATAGGGATTTCCATTTTTCATTAGACAACCATGCTGCATCAGGCGAACGTACAGAAGTGTCAGGCAAGGTGAAGCCTGCTGAAGATCCAAAACTTTTGCCTGCATTATTGGCATTATTCCATTTTCCTAATTCTATAATAATAGATGCGCTTTGATTATCAGATTCCAATCCGGCAGGAGGCATAATTAATATTTGATGACTTTCATCTCTTTCTATTTTAAGATGCTTGTTGGCAGCACAAAACCTGAAGAATTCTTCTTCGGTCATGCTTTCTTTTTGGGGTAACTCCAGTGGTATGTAACTGTTCCAAAACATAAATGAATATTGTACTCAAATATAATACTCTTTTTAGAGTAATTACTTACCCGGAAACCTTTCCCTCATTTGCCTGTCCACCATCCAGTTTGGATAAGGCTTTGGCTGCTGGCTTACTGTGTTAAGTTCCTGCATATCTGCAGGAGAGATTTCAAATGAGGTTGAGCGTATATTGGATTGTAGTTGTTCAGGGTTTTTGGCACCAATGATCGTACTGGTAACACCTTTTTGCTGCCGTACCCATGCAAGCGCAACCTCTGCTGCAGATACATTATAATCTTTGCCAATCCTTATCAATACATCTATTATATTGTATGCTTTTTCTTTATCAATAACCGGAAAATCAAAGCTATCTCTTCGCGACTGCCCGCCGGTATTTGTTTGTTCTTTCGTAAACTTGCCGGATAAAAAACCACCTGCCAAAGGGCTCCAGGGCATAAAGGCCAAATTCTGATCAGCAGTTAAGGGTAGTATATCATTTTCAACATCTCTGTTTGCAGCCGAGTAAAAATATTGCATGGCAACGAACTCATGCCATCCATGCTTTCCTGCAATCGCCAAAGCTTTCATTACTATCCACGCAGGCCAGTTGCATACACCAATGTATCTTACTTTTCCCGTTAGCACAATATCATGTAAAGTATGCACTACATCTTCAACTGAAGTTAGTTCGTCAACACCATGCACATACAACAGATCAATATGGTCTAATTGAAGCCTCGCAAGACTTTCATCAACCGATTGAAAAATATGGAAGCGTGATAAACCAATCGTGTTTATCCCTTCGCGCATCCGTCCTCTTACTTTTGTGGCTATAAAAAGGTCGTTGCGGCTAATACCGGCTTGTCTTAAACCTTCGCCAAGTAATTGTTCTGAAAGCCCGTTTGAATAAACATTGGCAGTATCAATAAAATTTATTCCTGCATCAATTGTAATTTTCAAAAGTTCGTTAACCTCGTTTTGCTGCACTTTTCCTATTGCTTCCCAATAACCTTGCCCGCCAAATGTCATTGTTCCAAAACAGAGTTCACTTACCAGTACGCCTGTACTTCCTAATACATTATATTTCATAGTTTAGCGAAATTAAAAATTTTGAATAGATGCAAGCTTCAAATTTATATACCACCACTAAAATAATAGCGCTTGAATTAAAGTTTTTTCTTCTGTTTCCTTTCTAAGTACACCTTTTTCTTAAACTTTTCCACAAATTTGTGAAAATTATCCACCAATTTTTCTCTTTTATACTTCATACTGTTATCTTTGCGCTCCCAAAAATATATGTCGAAGCAAGCACTGATTAAACAAGATGGTTCTATAGTTGAAGCTCTCTCAAATGCGATGTTTCGGGTAAAGCTCGAAAATGGTCACGAAATAATAGCAACTATTAGTGGTAAAATGAGAATGCATTACATAAGAATATTACCAGGAGATAAAGTAGGTGTGGAAATGAGCCCTTACGATTTAACAAGGGGCAGAATTATTTTTAGGTATAAGTAGGGTTTAAAGTTTAAGGTTTAGGGTTAAAGGTTTAAGGTTGAACGTTAAAGGCATAAAATAATAAAAGATAACGCTTACGAGGCAGCAGCTTAACGCCTTAAAGCTTCAATAAAAATAAGTTATGAAAGTAAGAGCATCTATAAAAAAGCGCAGTGCAGATTGTAAGATTGTGAGAAGAAAAGGGAAGCTGTACATCGTTAATAAAAAGAACCCACGCTTTAAGCAGCGTCAGGGGTAGAACCCCAAACCCCTAAAGGGGCTTTTTTTAAAATTGAAAAAATTTAGTAACTAAATTTATTAACTAAATAAAATTCTCCTTCACCCCTTTAGGGGCAGGGGTTAAATTAAAAATATGGCTCGTATTGCCGGTATAGATTTACCAAAGAATAAAAGAGGCGAAATAGGTCTTACCTATATTTATGGTATCGGTTTATCAACTGCACAGTACATTTTAGAGAGTGCTGGAATTGATAAAAACAAGAAAGTTAACCAATGGAACGACGAGGAGCAAACTGCTATCCGAAATATTATTAACAACGAGATTAAGGTAGAAGGCGCTTTGCGCAGCGAAGTTCAGATGAGTATTAAGCGGTTATTGGATATAGCTTCTTACCGTGGTTTGCGTCATCGTAAAGGTTTACCGGTTCGCGGACAGCGGACACGTACCAACAGCCGTACCAGAAAAGGTAAGCGTAAAACAGTTGCCGGCAAAAAGAAGGCACCTAAGAAATAGTAAATTCAAATTCCAAATAACAAATTCCAAATAACAGACGTCCAAATTTCAATTTCAGAATTTGTAATTTGGAATTAAGATTTCTGATTTGGAATTTAAACCAGAAGATTACCTCAAGAAAAAAATTATGGCGAAAGCACAACAAAAACAAGACAGCGCAAAAGCTGCTGCAAAAAAAAGAGTAGTAAAGGTAGATGCTTACGGCGATGCACACATCAACGCAACATTTAACAACATTATTGTTAGCCTTACCAATAAAACAGGACAGGTTATAAGTTGGGGAAGCGCAGGTAAAATGGGTTTTCGTGGCTCTAAAAAGAACACTCCTTATGCTGCACAGTTAGCTGCACAGGATGCTGCCAAAGTTGCTTTAGACGCGGGTTTAAAAAGGATAGATGTTTATGTAAAAGGACCTGGTGCAGGCAGAGAAGGAGCTATCCGTGCATTAGCAAATTCAGGTCTTGAAGTGACTATGATTAAAGACGTAACACCTTTACCGCATAATGGTTGCCGCCCTCCAAAAAAGAGAAGAGTTTAAAATGCCCCCTAAATCCCCCTGAAAGGGGGACCTGGTGTTTAATAATAAGAATGCTAATTCAAAAATGAGTTTTGCATTTTGACTTTTGAATTTTTAATTAAAAAGCTGTTGCAGATCGAATTTTAAGATTTTTAATGATTTGCAGTGGGAACAAAAAAATCTAAAAAAATAAAAAATGGCAAGATATACTGGTCCCAAAACCAAGATCTCCAGAATTTTCGGTGAGCCCATTTTAGGTAATGGTAAATGGTTAAGTAAAAACAGTAACCCACCCGGTATTCATGGTGCACAACGTAAGCGTAAAACTTTAGGCGAATACGCTACCCAGTTAAAAGAAAAACAAAAAGCAAAATATACTTATGGTTTGCTCGAAAAGCAGTTCCGTAACACATTTACTGAAGCTGCCCGCCGCAAAGGTGTAACAGGCGAAAACCTTATTAAATTATTGGAAGCACGTTTAGATAATACAATTTTCCGTTTAGGCATTGCACCGAGCCGTCCTGCTGCGCGACAGTTAGTTTCGCATAAACACGTAACTGTAAATGATGAGGTGGTAAATGTTCCATCCTTTCAATTAAAGCCGGGAGACATTATCAGCTTGAAAGAAAAGAGCGCCGCTAACACTGCCGTTACCAGTAACATTCGTAGTAAGAATCCAAAATTTAACTGGTTAGACTGGAATGAGACTGAAAGGAGAGGTACTTTCATTGCTTACCCTGAAAGAGAAAGTGTTCCCGAAAATATTAAGGAGCAACTGATAGTGGAGTTGTACAGTAAGTAAACCCCCCCTCTAACTCCCCCAAAGGGGGAGGACAGGTATTAACACTAAGACTTTAAAAACAACCTCAAACTTCTAAAACAGATAAACCCCTTTGGGGTTTGGGGTACAAAAAATAGATAATAAGATGGCGATTTTAAATTTTCAAAAACCCGACAAGATTGTTCTTCAGAAAGCAAATGAGTTTGAAGCACAATTTGAATTTCGTCCGTTGGAGCCAGGTTTCGGACTGACTATAGGAAACGCACTTCGCAGAGTGTTATTAAGTTCGCTGGAGGGTTATGCCATTGTAGGTATAAAAATAGAAGGCGCTGAACATGAATTTGCTACACTGAAAGGGATTACAGAAGATGTAACCGAAATTATATTAAACCTTAAACAGGTTCGTTTTAAAAAGAAAGTTGACGGCGATGTTAACAGCGAAAAAGTAACGCTTAATATTAAAAATCAAACCGAGTTTACCGCAGGTATGATTGGCGACTCAACTCAGGCTTTTGAAGTTATGAACCCGTTGCTGCTTATTTGTACTATGGATAGCAGCGCTAAACTGGATATTGAAATCACTATTGCCAAGGGCCGCGGTTACATTCCTGCTGAGGATAACAGGGTTAAAGATTCTGTTTTCGGATACATTCCTATTGACAGTATTCATACCCCCATTAAGAACGTAAAGTACTTAATCGAAAATACCCGTGTTGAACAAAGAACTGACTTTGAAAAACTGATAATGGATGTTGCAACCGATGGTACTATCAATCCCGAAGAAGCGGTTAAACAAGCTTCGCGTATTTTGATACAGCACCTGATGATTATTACTGATGAGAACATAACTTTCGATAATAAAGAGGAGAAGAAAGAAGACCTGGTTGATGAGCAAACACTTCAACTGCGCAAAGTTCTTAAAACACCTTTGGAAGATTTAGACTTATCGGTTCGTGCATTTAACTGTTTAAAAGCCGCAAAGATCAATAGCTTAAGCGAACTGGTTCAATACGAGCAGGAAGACCTGATGAAGTTTAGAAACTTCGGGCAAAAATCTCTAAGCGAAATTGAGCAGGTGCTTAACGAAAGAGGTTTAGGCTTTGGAATGGATTTGGGAAAGATGGGGATTGATAAAGATGATTATTAGCCCTCACCCGGCCTCTCCCTGCAAGGGAGAGGAGAAGGGAGAATAGTTCAGTTCTTATCTTATTATTTTCAATAACAATAATCCTAAAGCCCCTTTAGGGGTTGGGGTAAAACAAACGTCATGCGCCACGGAGATAAAATAAATAATTTAAGCCGTACAGCAAGCCATCGCAGAGCTTTGCTTAATAATCTTGCGACACAACTGATCACTCATAAAAGGATCACCACAACTTTAGCTAAAGCCAAAGCTTTAAGAACTTTTGTTGAGCCTTTGATAACTAAAGCAAAAGATAACACTACACATCAACGCCGTGTTGTATTCAGTTACCTTCAGGATAAAGAAGCCATTAAAGAATTATTTGATGTGGTTCGTTTAAAAGTTGAAGGTCGGCCCGGGGGTTATACCCGTATAATAAAACTGGGAATTCGTACAGGAGATAATGCGGAGTTGGCTATGATTGAGCTGGTAGATTATAATGAAATTTATGGTAAGGGCACAGCCGGTCAAAAAGAAACTACCGGTAAGCGAAGCCGTCGTGGTGGTGGCAGCCGCAGAAAAGCTGCTCCTGCAGTAGAAGGAACTTCTTCGCCTGTTGCAGATGCTGAAGCTACTGCCCCCGAAGTTGCAAATACCGAATCTACTGCTCCAGCTCCTTTGGATGCTCCCGGAAAAACGGATGAAACTAATAACACTCAAACCCCTGCTGTTTAATGCAGAAAGGTTTTAAATAACAGAGGCAAGGTCATAACGACTTTGCCTTTTTTATTGTTGGTAAGTTTTATGATAATGTTTTTACCGATAACAATATTTTTGCGTGCGAATAAAAAGAATAAGCAACAGTTGTTGAGTTAATAAATAGCTTTTTAAAACAATTAGAATAATCACTTATAGTAAGAATGAAGAATCAAGCAACAGCAATTTTACTTCTTGCCGATGGTACTACCTACTATGGCAAAGCTTTCGGTAAGAAAGGAACAACTACAGGAGAAATTTGTTTTAATACGGGCATGACTGGTTATCAGGAAGTGTTTACCGATCCAAGTTACTACGGCCAAATCATTATAATGAACAATGTTCACGTAGGTAATTATGGTGTTAAGAAGACGGATGTTGAAAGCGACAGTATAAAGATTCAGGGGCTGATCGGCCGAAACCTTGAAGAGCTTTACAGCCGTAAACAAGCCGAAGGTTCGTTAGACGACTATTTAAAACAAAACGGAGTTGTAGCTATTGAAAATGTAGATACACGGGCATTGGTTTCTCATGTTCGCACTGCAGGAGCAATGAATTGCATTATATCATCCGAAATATTGGATGTAGAACAATTGAAAGCTGACCTGGTAAAAGTTCCTGGCATGGATGGTTTGGAACTGGCATCGAAAGTAAGTACACAAAAATCTTATGAGCAAGGCGATATAAATTCACCTATAAAGATTGCCGTAGTAGATTATGGCGTTAAGCAAAATATTCTTACCTGCATGACATCACGCGGGGCACATATAAAAGTGTTTCCATCTACAGCCACCCTTAGCGAAATGAAAGACTTTAATCCCAATGGTTATTTTATTTCAAATGGCCCCGGCGATCCTGCTGCAATGGATTATGCAGTAGATACTTTAAAAGAAATTTTAGCCGAGAATAAACCTGTGTTTGGCATTTGTCTTGGGCATCAATTGTTAGCCCTTGCTAATGACATACCCACTTACAAACTTCATCACGGGCACAGAGGTTTGAACCATCCTGTGATGAATGTTATTACCGGCAAATGTGAGATCACTACCCAAAATCATGGTTTTGGTGTTGACCCTGACGCTGTAAAAAATAATCCTGATGTGGAGATCACACATGTAAACCTGAATGATGAAAGCATTGAGGGAATAAGGATGAAAGGAAAGCCTGCCTTTAGTGTACAATACCACCCTGAAAGTTTTCCCGGCCCGCACGACAGCAGGTATTTGTTTGATGAATTTATTGAAATGATGAAGTAACACCCCTCCAAACCTCCCCTAAAGGGGAGGCTTAAAAGGTATCATATAAACTTATTTACTAAATTAAAAATTACCCCTTTAGGGGGTTAGGGGGTATGAAAATAGCTATCATTAATGGTCCTAGCTTGAACCTGCTGGGCAAAAGAGAAACCGACATTTATGGCAATAAGCCTTTTGAAGATTATTTAAATGAATTGATATCGAAGTTTACAGATGTTGAGTTTACCTATTTCCAAAGTAATATTGAAGGGGAGTTGGTTGATGAACTTCAACGGGTGGGTTTTGAATTTGATGGTATAGTATTAAATCCTGCCGCTTACACGCATACTTCAGTTGCCATTGGTGATGCTATTGCCGCAATAAAAACCCCGGTAATAGAAGTGCACATTTCAAATGTTCATGCAAGGGAAGATTTTCGTAAGCTGTCTCATGTTTCAGGCAAATCGGCTGGAAGCATTTTTGGGTTGGGATTAAAGGGGTATGAGTTGGCTATCAGGTTTTTTATAGAGAAATAATATGGTGAGGTGTATCAATACTAATGAGGCTTTCACTCTTCTCTTAAACGGCCTCTCAGCTCTATCAGAGGTACGGATAAAAAAGAGACTTCTCTAACTTTCGATAGCCTTAATAATAATAAAGTGGAGAATAGCGGGTTCGAACCGCTGACCTTCCCGAAAGCATTCGGGACGCTCTATCGTTTTGAGCTAATTAACCATTCAATATATCTTCTGCTTTTCTTCTTTTTAATTTCTAATTCTCTTTTGCGAGCTTGCTGCAGTGAATTAACGTCCTCTATATAAACTAATCTCCATGGTATCCCAAATTTTGTAGAGGAATTACGACCTGTATTATGTTGAGTGAGGCGAATAGAAATATCAGCACAACTGCCAATATAATATTTGTCTTTGCTTTCAGAATGCAGTATGTAAACAATAAAAGGCATTGATTAGAAAAGCCCCTTTCGGGGCTAAAGCTTGTGGAGAACACCGGAGTCGAACCGGTGACCTTCCCGAAAGCATTCGGGACGCTCTAACCTCTTTAGCTCCCTGGCACCAAAAATTGTGGAGAATACCGGAGTCGAACCGGTGACCTTCCCGAAAGCATTCGGGACGCTCTAACCTCTTTAGCTCCCTGGCACCAAAAATTGTGGAGAATACCGGAGTCGAACCGGTGACCTATTGCATGCCATGCAAGCGCTCTACCAACTGAGCTAATTCCCCGTATATCAAACATTTTTTAAAACCGGCTGACCTTCCCGAATGCTTTCGGGACGCTCTACCAACTGAGCTAATTCCCCAAAGGGTTGCAAATGTATTATTTGGGCCTTAATCAAACAAAAGTATTTAATGGTATAATGAGGGAATTTGGTGTAATAGTTATTTATTAGCCTAAGTTTTCTTTACTTTTGAATAAAAACCGGCTGTGTTATGACCTTGTATCCGTCTATGAAAACCAGCATTCTGTTAATTGCTGTTTTTTCTATTATTTCAAATTGTTTAGTAGCCCAAAAAAAGATAACTACCGCAGAAGCGCTTAATAACATCGGTAATATTGTAACTCTTTGCGATAAGATAGTTGATGCAACCTACCTCGAAAACTCTCCAAGTAAAGTTACTCTTTTAAACATTGGCGGCGCATATCCAAATCAAAAACTTACAATTGTAATTAATGAAGAAAACCGGATTAACTTTCCGCCACGGCCAGAAATATTTTATTTAAACAAAACTATCTGCGTTACCGGAAAACTGGTGTTGTTTCGCGATAAACCACAGATCCAAATATTCTCGCCTTCTAACGTTGTTGAAATTCATGAGACCTTTCCCGATGTTCCGGCGCCTTCAAATGCCAACCTTACTTTATTTCAAAAAACAACACGTTTCAATTTTGAAGCGGGAGCTTCTCTGGGAACAATGAACGGGTCAACTGATATAGGAAGAAAAAAATCTTCCGTTTTTTTACCTTCTACTGTTGACTGGAAATCTACCAAAGCAAACGTAAGCTTATATGGAGGTGGGATGTATAAGAATTTGCTGGGCGCAAGGCTGGAGATAACCTATGGCCACGTAGCAGGCAACGATAAAAACGGCTTGTACACTTACAGAAACTTAAGTTATAGAAGCCACATATTTGAAGTAGCAGCTATAGGAGAATATTATCCCTTTGCGCTAAACAAATTGAACCCCTATGTTATGGCAGGTATAGGTTTTTTTTCTTTTAAACCGCAAACTAATTATAACGGCACCTGGATTGATCTTAAGCCTTTACATACTGAAGGACAAGGCTTTGAAGAATATCCCGGCAGGGCTGAATATAAATTAACCCAGCTATGCCTTCCCTTTGGCGTAGGTGTTAAATACGAATTATCTCCGTTATTTAATTTAAGAGCAGAATTACTTTACAGATATACTTCTACCGACTATTTAGATGATGCAAGTAAATCATCCATTGATCCTTCTGTTTACAGCAAATACCTGTCTGCTCAAAATGCAGCTATTGCTTCTGAGTTAACAATGAGAAGCCGCGATTATCAAATTGGGTATTTAAGAGGAGGCACCAAAACAGAAGATAAATATTTTACGATAAATATAAAGCTGGGTTATAAGCTGGGCAATTTAGGGATACAATAAACCTTATTATCCCACATTCTCAAAAGAAAACCTGTAGCTCATATTTAAACTACTTACTGGTAGACCACATCCCAATAATTTACACGGTTTTATATATGCTGCAACTCAATAAGAAAAGAAGCTGTTACATCTTATCGAATTGGTATCAGTTATACTTTTAGCAGCATCAGGTACAGATAGGATGTTGAGAAAGATTATTCTATATAATTATTTCTGATAACCCAACCTTCTGCAACATTTTGTTATCTTATCAAAATTAGCAGAGTTACTAAAGCGGGTATAGTTAAAAATTTTATATGAATAATACCATCAATGCTGTAATCGAACTTTTTGAAGAATTGCTTGATGAAGCCGATAATAAAATGCTGGATGTTATATATAGTGAAAAGAGCAAGGATATTTACATTACTGCTCCCGACGTAATTATTACGCTTTTTCAAAAAGCCTTAATCTTCCATAACGAGCTTAATGATACCTGCATACAATTCCAAAAGCTTCACTTGCTTAATCGTATTAATATATTGCCTTCAGTTGAGTGGGCTATTACCTTATACCATAAAGATTATTCCTTTTGTAAGCATAACTGGATGGTACGTAAAATTCCACTCACTCATCCCCTGAAAGTTAAAGACGGCAACCTAAGCAGGGATATTATTTATTTAAATCAATCAATTAATTCGTCTCACCAAAAGGTTGAATTAAATTAAGCAATTCTCAAACGCTCCTATTTATCCAGGTTATTTATTGCTTCAACCTGCCTGCTAAAGCAAAGCACCAATACCTCACTTCGCTTCTGTTCTCTATTCAATGTAAAAGATTCTATCTTCAATTCAGTTGCTGTTTACTTCTCTGAATGTTATAAGATTTATAGTTTTTTGTCGCAGCCCGTACTGCATATAATATTGCTTGTAATATTTACCTCAACATTAGTTTCATTTACCTCTTTTAGCTTTTCCCCGAAAGTTTTACGTTCGAAATTTTACTCGTTTTAAATAAAAATGCAATAAATTAAAAGGCAGTTTCCCTTTTTAAAATTATTTTCACATTTACCCAACTGTGTATAAAATAAAGGCATCTATTAATGGCTGAAGTAAAAGACATATTGGAACCAATTGAGCACCTTATTGAAGGTTGCATTAAAGGTAGCAGGCAAAGCCAAACTAAATTGTATAATTTATATATGCAGAAAATGTTTGTGGTTTGCTTAAGATATTGCAATAACCGCGAAGAAGCAGAGGAGGTTTTGCAGGAAGGATTCATGAAGGTTTTCGAATTTTTAAATCAATATAAATTTGAGGGATCTTTTGAAGGATGGATAAGGAAAATTATGGTTAACTGCGCTTTGCAAAAATATAGAAGCAAAAGGCAATTACGCCTGGTAGTTGATATAGATACTACTGAAGTTACAGGAACAGGCTACGATGAAACTATTTCGAAAATAGGCACTAAAGAACTGCTGAACATGATACAGCAATTACCGCCCGCTTACCGCATGGTTTTTAACCTGTTTGTTTTTGAAGGAATGAAGCATCGTGAAATAGCGGAACTCTTAAATATTTCGGAAGGCACTTCAAAATCTAATCTTTCCGATGCAAGGCATTTGCTGCAAAAGGCAGTTAGATTAAATTTACAGTTACCTAAGTTAAATTACAAATAAGCATGGATGAAAATTTACACAGTATAGATGATTTATTTAAAAAAGCAATAGAGCATCATGATGAAGTTCCATCATCAAAGGTGTGGGAAAATATTGATAAGAACCTCGACAAAAAGAATGTAATTTCTATAACCAGGAAATATGAAAAATGGAAATGGGTTGCTGCCGCCCTTTTTATTTTTTCGGTTGGAATGGCCACCTACGCCTGGAATTTATATAATGAAGTTGTAAAAGCAAATAAAGTAAAAACTACTAACGCTTATAATCAAAACAGAAAAAGAACCAATGATAAAAACAACGCTTTAGATAATTTAGTAACAGCTGATGAGCAAAAGCAAAAGCCGTCCAATAAAATTAAAAAATCAACAACTGCTACCGATAGTGCTTCATCAAATAATCAAAATACAGTTGTAAAAATTGAGAGAAAGAATAAGCAGGCAAATAATTCAAATACAAATGCAGAAACACCAAAAAAAGATATTCATACTGTAGTTAAGCAAATGCCTGAACAGTTGCGTGCTAAAAATAAACGGCAGCAAATTAAAGAGCCGTTGGTTGCACCGGGTAATAAGAATGATATAACAGGAAAGGAAATTAAAAGCAATTTTGAATACGCCCATCCTAATAAAAATGTTTCTGTTGAAATGAATTCTTTATACAATGCTTCACTTTCTGCAGAAAAATTTAAAGTAGAAACTGCTACAGTTAGTGTGCCCCAAAACCTGTTTCAGGTTTTGCCTCCGGTTATATCATCAAAAGGTTTGTCACCTGTTTCAATCAAACCCAGTGCCCCCAATATAGTAACAAAAGTAAGGGGCAGTACAAAAGCAGTAAAACCAGCAAAAAATACCGTAAGTATTTTCTTTTCAACTGGTTTGGTGTCAACTCATTTACTAAACGACCTCCAGCATTTCAGGGAGGATGACAGGCACGTAATAAAACAAAATGAGAAAAGAAATTATGCTTATACAACAGGGCTGCTGGTTGAACGTAATATAACAGGTAACCTCAGCATTCTGTCGGGTTTAAGTTTAGCTGCCTGTGTTACGGAGATGAATGCAATAAATTTATTTGCCCGTCCTGACAACAGGGGAAATGTAAATTATCGCCTTAACTCCTCTAAAGGGTATGCATATATTTCCTCAAAGAGCCAGGTAAGCAGTATTAATAGCCGCCCTTCTCCCGGGGACACTGTCAGGTCGTTATCCACAACAGCTACCTTGCAGTACCTGTCAGTTCCTGCCGGCTTACGGTATCATCTTAATAAAGGTAAATTCAGTTTCAATCCGGCCATAGCTTTTTCAGCAAATTTTGTTACAAAAAAGAAAATTGAGACAGTGCTATTTGTTTTTGGAAGGGATGAAAAAACAACTACGAGAGATATTCAGGGAGTAAAACCTGCTTACTTCGACGGATCATTCAGAACCGATCTTTCTTATAATGTAAACAGAACAATTGGTATAAGTTTAATACCATCGGCCAGGTTTGCTTTATCCTCAATAACTAAAGATGGCCCGGTAAAAACTTATGTAAACACCTTTGGATTAGGGTTAGGTCTTAATGTTCATTTTTAAGGATGGAATAAGACAGCAGATTTTGCCAATGGATTGATTCAATTTATCCAATAAGTTTCCATAACAAAGATGCAATTGCATATACACAGGTTGCGATAAAAATACCGCGGGCTGTTCTGTCTTTACGGTTGTTAATATAAAGAGTAAAGATGACTGCATTGGCAATAAGAGAGATGCTTACAATACCTGTAAGTAATGTTTTTTGCGAAAACATGATGGTAAAAAATTCACGAAGCGTAAACAACCGGAACTGAAGAAAATAATAAATGAACATACCTGCTATTGGCGCAAGAAATCCTAATATAATCCCCAGCCTTAACCCGTCTTTTTTAAACATACTTACAGTTTTAGGGTTTTCTCCAGCTTCTCTTTCAGCTTGTAATGTGTAAGATCGAACTGAACAGGCACAACACTTACATAATTATTATTGAGCGCCCAAACATCTGTGTCGCGTCCTTTATCAAAGTTCACAAATTCGCCGGTAAGCCAGTAGTATTTTCTGCCATGCGGGTCAATACGCTCATCAAAATCTTCCTCGTACTTGGCGTAAGCCTGCCGGCTAATCTTTATACCTTTTAAAGCATTTACTTCAACTGCAGGAACGTTTACATTCAGGCAAAGGTGTTTATCAATTAATTTTTTTGTAAGCAGTTGCTCAACAATTAAACACGCGTATTTTTTAGCCCCGGTAAAATCGGCATTCAAACTATAATCAAGCAGCGAAAAACCAACACTGGGGATGCTTTCAATAGAAGCTTCCAAAGCGGCAGACATAGTGCCCGAATAAATAACATTTATAGAATGGTTGGCTCCATGATTTATGCCGCTTAAGCAAATATCCGGCTTGCGATGAAGCACTTTATCCACTGCCAGCTTTACACAATCTACAGGCGTTCCGTTACATGCATAAGCTTCTATGTCTCCAAAAGTATTAACTGCCGACATTCTTAAAGGAGAGCCTATTGTAATGGCATGCCCCATTCCGCTTTGTGCTTTATCAGGGGCAATCACTACTACCTTACCCAAATCTTTCACCGCATCTACCAACGCTGCAAGGCCGGGAGAGGTTACCCCATCATCATTTGTAATTAATATAATACGTTCTTCCGGGGGTTTAATTTTCGAATCCTTCTTTTTCCCATTTTCGGGTTCGTCTGCTTCCTTGGCCGCTTTTACTTTAGTATTAATATTGGATGCAACAGGAGGTTGCCCGGGATTTAGTTTGGTTGAAGTATTAGCTGTTGAACTTTTATTTATTCCTTCTTTTCTCTCTTTTGCCATATAGATTAATAACATGCAAAAATGATTATAAAAAAAATTGTACGCAAAATAATTTGTGATAAACTAAATGTTTTAGTATTTTTGCAGCTAAATAAATTAGTCACTCATGTCTCAGGCCAGTAAAAATTTAAAATATTTACGAAAGTTAAGAGGCTGGACACAGGAAGAGTTTTCGAACAAGCTTAAAATCAAACGTTCACTTTTAGGGGCTTATGAAGAAGAAAGGGCAGAACCTCGAATTGAAGTGCTTGAAACCGTGAGCAATATTTTTAAGATTACTTTAGATGAACTGCTTTTAAAAGACATAAGCGGCGCCAAAGGCAGCACTTATCTTGAAAAGAGACGGCAGTTAAAAATGTCGTCAAATGTGGCGGAGATACAATACGTGCCTGTAAAAGCAGCAGCAGGCTACTTAGCCGGTTATGCCGACCCTGAATTTATTGATGAACTGAATACGTTTACTTTACCCATGTTAGGTGCCGGCAGTTACAGAGCTTTCGAAATTGTAGGAGACAGTATGCTGCCTACACAGAGCGGATCAGTAATTGTTGGAGAAAAAATTGAAGACCTCGACAGTGTAAAAACCAGCAATACTTACATTGTAATCAGCAGAAGCGAAGGGATTGTTTATAAAAGGGTTTTAAAAAATAACCGCAGCAAAAATAAAATTACTCTGGTTAGTGATAATCCCACTTACCAGCCATATCAGGTAAATGCTGAAGATATTATAGAGCTATGGCAGGCTCAAATGATTTTAACCAAAGCTAACGTACAGCAACGCTGGGATGTAAACCAGCTTGCGAGCCTGGTAAATAATCTGCAGGAACAGGTAAGTACGCTAAAGAAAAAAATGCCTTGATTGATAGTTTTTAAAAAACATAAAATATTTTTTGGGTGATTAGTTGATAACGCCAGGGCCAAAAGCCCGGCGTTTTTGTTTAAGTTATTAGCGTAGGTTATACGTTATACGTAAAGCCGAAGAGCAGTTCTGAAAGTATTGCAATGCGCTTCAACAATAATTTTTATATCGTGCGAGTACCCGCCGCCCATTGCAACGGTACATGGAATTTTATTTTTCCTTAGTTGGGTAAAAACAAATTCATCCCGCTGTTTACAACCCTGTAATGTTACCTGCAGTTTTCCGAACTTATCGGTTTGCAAAATGTCAACACCTGAAAGATAAAAAGCAAAATCGGGTTTAAAACTTTGTATAAGTTGAGGAAGATTTTCGGAAAGGAGCTGCAGATAAGCAGTATCATCGGTTCCATCTTTTAGGGGTATATCAAGGTCAGAAGTTTCTTTAAGAAAAGGATAATTATGCCTGCCATGCATACTGAAAGTAAAAACTGCCGGTTCGTTCTCAAACCATTTTGCAGTACCGTTACCCTGGTGAACATCAAGATCTATGATCAAAATTCTTTTCACTAATTTCTTATGCAATAAATAATTTGCTGCAACGGCAAAATCATTTAATAAACAAAAGCCTTCGCCCCTGCCGGCAAAAGCATGATGGGTGCCACCTGCTACATTAAGCGCAATACCATTTTTAAATGCATAATGGCAACAATCAATAGTGCCTTGTGTAATGATAAGTTCTCTTGTTGTAAGTTGAGGCGATTGTGGAAATCCAATCTTTCTCTGTTCTGAAGCAGACAAGCCCTGGTGCAATAATTTATCTAAATATTCTTTTGTATGCGTCCATAAAACAACCTCTTCCGGACATAAAGAAGGTGCGAAAATATTTTCGGCAGTAATCGTTCCTTCGTGTAAAAGTTGCTCAGGTATCAATTCATATTTCAACATCGGAAAGCGATGACCTTCAGGTAAAGGATGCGCATAAATGGGATGGTAAGCAATTTTAATGGACATTGAGTCATTAGGTTATTTTGGTTCATAAGTCGTTTGTCATTCGGTCGTTGGTTAATTGTTGCATTCGGTGTATTAGATTACTATCCGCTTGTATTAGTGTTTTTTGCAGGCGCACAAAACCTTGACACAAAAGCCAACCTGCAAAAGAGCCAAAATTTTGCCGACGCGCAGCAACCATCAACTTAACCCCGACATTCCATATATTTGCACCCGATGAAATTCTTTGCCCTCATAATGGCTATTCTTGTTTTAGCACTAAGCGTGATGCCTTGTGCTGATAACGAAGCATTGCAGGGTAAAGAAGGTGCTAAAACTGAATTAAGCAAGACGACTAAGCAGCAAAACTACCCAATACAAGACGATTGTTCGCCTTTTTGTCAATGCTCCTGCTGCGCAGGCTTTTCAATCAATCACCTTGTAGCTTCAGTAGCTACTGAACTATACATTTCAGGCAATCCAACAAGCAGCTTCCTTCCTTCGGAAGTCATAAATGTTTCTTTACCCATTTGGCAACCGCCACAATTAGTATAACCTTCTCGATTTTTTAAAGAACACTATGCCTTCAAAGGCTTAATGTGTCTATTCTTTCAACGATAGCAAGGTTATATAATGTTAAACAAGATTATAAGGTTCAGTATTAATAATAAATTGGTCATTGGAGTAATGACACTTGCATTGGTTATTTGGGGTGTATGGAGTGCAACCAGACTTTCAATAGATGCAGTTCCTGATATTACTAACAATCAGGTACAGATAATTACCACAGCTCCTACTTTGGCAAGTCAGGAAGTAGAGCAACTCATCACTTACCCGATTGAACAAAGCATAGCCAACCTGCCCGACCTGCAAGAGGTGCGTTCTATTTCGAGGTTCGGGCTTTCAGTCATTACGGTTGTTTTCAAGGATAACGTTGAGACATACTTTGCCCGGCAGCTTATAAATGAACGGCTGAAAGAAGCAGAAGAGCAGATACCGGCAGGTATGGGCAAGCCTGAATTAGCTCCTGTTTCTACAGGTTTGGGACAGATTTACGAATACATAATTCATCCAAAAAAAGGGAGTGAACACAAATACACCGCAAGTGATCTAAGAACCATGCAGGATTGGATTGTTGCAAGGCAACTTTATGGTACACCAGGCATTGCAGAAGTGAACAGCTTTGGTGGAATGGTAAAGCAATATGAAGTAGCAGTTGACCCTGACCGTTTAAAGGCGCTTAACGTCACCATTCCAGAAATTCTCACAGCACTTGAAAAGAACAATCAAAATACAGGCGGGGCATACATTGAAAAGAACCCGAGTGCCTACTTTATCAGGGGCATTGGCTTCGTTAGTTCATTAGATGATATTGGAAAAATAGTTATCAAGAATACAAACGGCATTCCGGTGCTGGTAAGAGACGTTGCCAATGTTCGTTTTGGTAATGCAGTACGTTATGGAGCAATGACAAGAAACGGGCAGGGAGAAGTCGTAGGCGGTATTGTAATGATGCTCAAAGGGGCTAACAGTGCAGAAGTAGTAGCAAGAGTAAAAGCCAGAATGGAAACCATCAAAAAATCATTACCGACAGATGTAGAGATAGAACCTTACATAGACAGAACCACTTTGGTGAAGAGAGCAATTTCTACAGTAGAAAGAAACCTTACAGAAGGTGCATTGATAGTAATATTAGTGCTGATTCTTTTCCTCGGTAATTTAAGAGCAGGTTTAATAGTTGCGTCAGCAATTCCCTTATCCTTACTCTTTGCGTTAGGCTTAATGAATGTCTTTGGGGTTTCCGCAAACCTTATGAGCTTGGGAGCAATTGACTTTGGTTTGATTGTGGACGGTGCAGTAATAATCGTTGAGGCATCATTACACTTCCTGTCTGTCAGTAAATCCAACCAGGTGCTTACTCAAAATGAAATGGATGATGCAGTAGGAAAAAGTGCAAAGCAAATGATGAGTTCTGCCGCGTTTGGACAAATCATTATACTAATTGTTTACATCCCCATCCTCACATTACAGGGCATAGAAGGCAAGATGTTCCGACCAATGGCAGAAACAGTAGGCTTCGCAATCTTAGGAGCATTGATTTTATCCCTCACTTATATTCCTATGATGTCTGCATTAGTCTTGTCAAAAAAGGTAAAACATAAAGTAACTTTTTCCGACCGGATGATGAACTTTTTCCAAAGAGTATACAACCCATTGTTGAATGGAGCAATCAAAATAAAGTACATAGTAGTAGCAACAGCAACCGCTATCACTATCCTTTCAATAGTAATTTTTAGCAACATGGGTGGCGAGTTCATACCGCAGTTAGAAGAAGGCGATTATGCATTTGTATTCTTCATGCCGCAGGGCACATCACTTACACAAAGTATTGAAACATCAATGCAGGCAAGCAGGATTTTAAAACAATTTCCCGAAGTAAAAAAAGTAGTAGGACGAACAGGAGCAGCAGAAATACCAACAGACCCTATGCCACCTGAAGCAACAGACTTAATTGTTATCCTAAAAGACAAAGATGAATGGACAACCAGCCATGACTACAACGAATTGATGCTAATGATGCAGGAAAAATTAGAAGCAATTCCTGGTGCAGTCAGTGAAGCTACACAGCCAATTCAAATGCGGTTTAATGAGTTAATGACTGGTGTAAAGCAAGATGTAGCCATTAAAATCTTTGGTGAAAATATTGATACCTTAGCAGCAATAGCTCCAAGAATAGCGAGTATTATCACATCAGTTCAAGGTGCAACAGAACCGCAGATAGAAAGAGTACAGGGCTTGCCACAAATCACCATCACTTACGACCGAAGCCGCATAGCAAGCTATGGACTGAACATTGAGGATGTGAACCAGGTAGTAAGTACTTCCTTTGCTGGTCAGGCAGCGGGTGTGGTATATGAAAATGAAAGAAAGTTTGATTTGGTAGTTCGATTAGACAGTACACACCGTTCCTCAATAGAAGATGTCGCCAACCTTTACATACCTACCAACACAGGTGCTCAAATTCCACTAAGCCAGGTAGCAACCGTTGCTTTTAAAGAAGGTCCGGCACAAATAAGCCGTGAAGATGCAAAACGCAGGCTTGTAATTGGCTTTAATGTAAAAGGCAGAGATGTACAATCAGTAGTAAAAGACATTCAACAAAAGCTCAATTCATTCAGGTTGCCAACAGGCTATTACTTTACCTATGGAGGAACATTTGAAAATCTTGAAGCTGCTTCGGCAAGGTTAAGAATTGCAGTGCCTGGTGCGTTGTTGTTAATCTTCATGCTTCTTTATTTCACCTTCCATTCAGTAAAACAAGCTACGCTAATTTTCACTGCTATTCCAATGTCAGCAATAGGCGGAGTGTTTGCATTGTTGCTTAGAGGGATGCCGTTTAGCATTTCAGCAGGTGTAGGCTTCATTGCATTGTTTGGTGTAGCTGTGCTTAACGGAATAGTACTTATTGGAACTTTTAACCAGTTAGAAAAAGAAGGATGGGATGATGTAATTGCAAGAGTAAAAGAAGGAACAAAAATCAGGCTTCGCCCTGTGTCAATGACAGCAGCAGTTGCATCATTAGGCTTCTTGCCCATGGCAATTTCAACAGGTGCAGGCGCGGAAGTTCAGAAGCCTTTAGCTACTGTAGTAATAGGTGGTCTTATAACCGCAACACTCCTCACATTAGTTGTACTTCCATTACTCTATGTCATTTTTACTAAGTCAAAAACGAAAGGGAATAATTTGATACGCAAAGTCGTTACCGTTCTTGTCGCATTAATGTTCTCACAATCACTGTTTGCACAGGACATAAATACAGGCAGCCCCATTTCATTTAGTGCAGCTTACGACACAGCCCTAAGAAACAATCTTCAAATACGTTCAAGCGATCTGCAAATACAAAGAAGCAGAACCTTGCAAGGCACATGGCTTGATATTCCAAAGACAGGTGTGTTTGTAGAGAACGAAGACATAAACCCACAAGACCCAAAGGGTATTCTAAAAATAGGCTTGTCACAAAGTATCGAATGGTTAGGAGTTTATAAGGCAAGAAGAAATTTACTGCAACAGCAGGTTACATCAGTAGAAATAACAAAGCAGATTAGAGCTTTAGAAATCAAGAGAGATGTTCAGACCTTCTATTATACACTTTGGTATTTGCAAAGCAAACAATTGCTTTGGCAGCGTTTAGATAGCATTTATACATCGCTGGCTAAGGCAGCAGTGTTAAGAGTAAAGACCGGTGAGAGTGCAGGTTTGGATAGCATTGCAGCAATGGCAAGAGCCAATGAAACAACAGTGCAGTTAAATCTATTGTCGAGAGATATACAGGTACAACAGCAGAATTTAAAAAAGCTGTTGAATACAACAAACAACTACTTGCCTGATTTAGCTGTGCTTCAGAAAGTACAGGTTTCATTTTTAGACAGTACCATAAACAACCATCCTCAATTACAATTACAGCAGCAGAATATAAACATAGCACAGGCAGAATTAAATGTGCAACAACAAAGCCGTAAGCCCAATTTTGAAGGGAGGTTTTTCTCTCAACACTTATATGGTATTTCAAATCCTTATTCCGGTTTTTCTGTCATGGTAGGCATTCCTTTATTTGGTGGCAGCACATATCGCAACAAGATTAAAGCAGCCTGGTTAGAACAGGGCTACCAGCAAAGTGTACTGGATTATGAAAGGCTTGTATTGATAACAAATTACAATCAATCCTACCAGAAATTATTAAAAGACCAGGACTTATTGACCTACTATGAAAGGACGGGTTTAGCACAGGCAGAAGCAATAATAAAATCATCCAATCTTGCATATAGAGGAGGAGAAATAAATTTTGCCGAGCTAACACAATACCTGTCACAGGCAATAGACATACAGAAAAATTATTTAGATGTGCTGCATCAATTCAATCAATCAGCCATTCAGTTAAACTACTATCTAAACCGTTAATACAAATGAAAAAAATATTTTTTATAACCAGCATACTAACACTACTTGCATCATGCGATAGTAAAAAAACGGAAACAGCAAAAGAAGACGAGCACCACGAAGAAGTACAAACAAACTTCGTTAGTCTTACGGACTTGCAAATGAAAACAGCAGGCATTGAGTTGGGTACAATAGAACTTAAAAACCTGAAGACTTCTATCAAAGCAAATGGAATGCTTACAGTTCCCAATCAAAATAAAGCATTGGTTACTTCTGTAAATAGTGGAGTAATAAAAACCCTATTAATACAGCCCGGCAATTTTGTCAGAAAAGGTCAAACCATTGCAACAATAATAAATCCCGATGTAGCAAGATTGCAGCAGGAATTACAAACTACGAATGCACAAATCAGCCTTGCTGAAATAGAACTAAAAAGGCAACAGGAATTAGTACAGGGCAATGCAGCACCATTAAAGAATGTACAGAGAGGACAAACAGAATTAGCAACACTTAGAGCTACAAGAAATGCTTTGCAAAAGCAATTAAGTACAATGGGTATTTCTGTTGCCAGTGTCAGCAAAGGCAACATTATTACTACAATGGCTATTACTGCACCTATTAGTGGTACAGTTAGCAATGTATCAGCACAAATAGGTTCAAACGTTGACCCATCCACACCCATTGCAGAGATTGTAAACAACTCCCAACTTCATTTGGATTTGTTTGTTTATGAGAAAGACTTGCCGAAGCTCCATGCAAATCAAACAATACATTTTACACTCACTAATAATCCCGGCAAAGAGTACGATGCACAAGTGTATTCAATCGGTACAGCCTTCGCAAGTGAGAGTAAAACTATTCCGCTTCATGCTGTAGTAAAAGGCGATAAAACAGGGTTGATTGAAGGCATGAATATAACAGCTATAATCAGTATTGGAGAAACGGTAGTTCCGGCAGTGCCCAATGATGCTATTGTTACTTACCAGGCACAGGATTACATTTTTGTACTTACTGATCAGAAACCAGCACAGCACACAGATGATAAAGAAACCACTAAAGGTAGTAAAGAAACGGAGAAGGAAGAAGCAGGGATTTCCTTTGAAAGAATGCAAGTTGTAAAAGGTGTTTCAGACATTGGTTATACAGAAGTAACGCTTTTAAAGAACCTTCCGCCAAACTCAAAGATTATAACGAAAGGTGCATTCTTTGCCAATGCTAAAATGACCAATACCGGAGAACACGAAGAATAGGACTAAAGCATCAATCCTTTAAATCAAATACGATGAGCAAAGAAGTCGAAAATATACTGATTGCAAAACAAATTACACCGACACCAATGAGAGTGATGGTTTTGGAACATATTTTAAAACAAGCCGCAGCTATTGGTTTACCCGAATTAGAAAAGGAGTTCCAGCATTCAGACCGAACAACGTTATACAGAACACTGAAGACCTTTGAAGAAAAGGGAATGATACATAACATTAAAGGCGGCGCAGAAGCCACTAAATATGCATTATGCGAAACAGATTGCAAACCTGGTGCTCATTACGATAGGCATATTCATTTCTACTGTACCAAATGCAGAGAATTATTGTGCCTGCCGAAAGATGACCTGCAACAAATAAAATTACCAGATAACTACAAGCTACAGGAAATCAGTTTCGTTGCAAGGGGCATTTGTGATAAGTGTAATAACAATGCAATTTAGTTGCACGTTGCTCTAAGGTAGCTTTGCAAGGTATTTTATTAAAAAACAAACCATTTCATCACTCCTAAAAAAAGATAAAACATGGAACACGAAAAAAGCGGTCATCATCATTCAGGGCATCAGCACGAAGCCTTGATACAGCAGTTATTAGCGTGTGCTACTGCCTGCGAAAACTGTGGTGCATCTTGTCTCGATGAAGACGATGTAACACCAATGGCTCATTGTATTGAGTTAGACAAAGATTGTGCAGAAGTATGCTCTCTTGCTGCAAGGCTATTAATAAGAGACAGTGAATTTTCACATGAGTTTCTTGCTTTCTGTGAAAAGATTTGTCGCCATTGTGCCGAAGGATGCGGCAAGCATGAACATGACCATTGTAAAAAATGCGCTGAAGTATGTCGTAAATGTGCAGAGGCTTGCCATGCCCATCATGGGCAGGTGCAGGTGAGTTAAAAGCATTAAGTATGTACTGTCAGCCATTGGCGGTACATACTTAATTTCTATTTATCATTTTAAAACATAAACATTATGAAACTTAATTGCTGGAAATGTATTGTGCTGCTATCTGCTTTGATGGCTTTAGCAGGTGCTATATAGCTTACCCACGTTTTAAAAAGTAAGTATTAGGAAATATTAAGTAAACATTGCTATGACTGTTTTTCAAAAAATACTGTTGTTCTCTTTATTTCCTGTTTTTACAATGGTTGTAGGTGGCATCATTGCAATAGTACGTCAGCCGAATGGCAATGTAAGAAGCCTTATTCTTCATTTTGCAGCAGGTGTTGTTTTCTCGGTGGTAGCGGTTGAAATCCTGCCTGACATCATGAAAAATCACATGCCAGTTATGACCATTATTGGCTTCACGTTCGGCTTAATTGCAATGGTAGGAATTAGAAAACTAACAGAAGGTAAAGCAAAAGAACAGCAGGTAACGATAGGCAACGACATACCCTGGGGATTACTTGTCGGCATTGGTGTAGATATTTTAATTGATGGTTTATTATTAGGAATTGGCTTTGCTGCCGGTGAAACAGAAGGGATTTTATTGGCTATTGCTTTGGCAGTTGAGTTGCTTTCATTGGGTATGGCTACAGCAACCGAGTTGGGTGATAACAAGGTCGGAAATAAAAACTCCTTTATTCTCATACTTGGTTTAGCGGTTGTGTTCTTTGTAAGTGCCGTATTAGGTGCTACTATCTTAAATAATGCTTCTCATGCTGTGATGGACCTGGTTTTATCTTTTGGCTTGTCTGCTTTGTTGTTCTTGGTAACAGAAGAATTATTGATAGAAGCACATGAAGAGAAAGAAACTATTTGGCATACATCTGCCTTCTTTGGCGGTTTTCTTGCCTTTGTGATTTTAGGTATGTATGTATAATGTAAACAAAACCGATACTTATGGATGGATTGAAATTAGACAATTGGAAACAAAAATTTGAACAAGAAGTAAAGAGCCTGCAAACAGAGTACAATTCATTTTTTCTAAAGCACAAGTTGGAAGATGTCTACAGTATAAAGATGGATGAAAGCGATGAATGGCAATTGCAGGTAAATGAACAAGTGCCTAACGAAATTAAAAGCAAGATGGAACAATTGTTTTTAACTGCTAAGCCTGAAGACAGCATTTAGTCAAAGTTTACTTACCAATATTAAAACACAGATGTTTTCAATCATTACAGGCAGTTTAATTATCAGTTTACTTCATGCAGTTATACCAAATCATTGGCTGCCTGTAATCGCTATTGGTCGTAAAGAACAATGGACCATATCAGAGATAACAAAGGTAACCCTTACTTGTGCATTGGCTCACGGCATCAGTACAATTTTAATAGGAGTAGCATTAGGCTTTTTAGGTGCTAAACTCGATGATAACATTACTCATTTTACAAACATCATTGCCCCAATAATTTTAGTTTCAATAGGCTTAATCTTTATTTACCGGTATCATAGGCACAGGCATTTTTATATAGATGAAGAGATTAAAAAGAAACAATCTAAAGCAGCAATCATAACAGCTTTGGTTATTGCTATGTTCTTTTCACCCTGTTTGGAAATAGAAGCATACTTTCTTTTAGCAGGTACACAAGCTACATGGCTTGTTTGGTTTATCGCAATACTTTATTTATTTGTTACAACAACAGGAATGATACTTCTTGTAAGGTTTGCTTACAATGGTTTATTAAAACTCAATTGGCATTCTTTAGAACACAATGCAGGAATAATAACAGGGCTAACATTAGTAGCTACTGGTTTAATCACTTTTTTTCTTAAATAGTTATGAAACAGAACAGAAACATAAAACCCGGTGAAGATTTACAATTGGATAATCTTGAAAAAATTACCGATGAACATTCAGGGCATACACATTCTGATGATGATGAACATGAGCACGGTAAAGAAGAAGCAGGCTGGAAAGCACATTGGGATTTGTTATTGGCATTAGCAATATTGATTGTCTTATTGGTTTTAGAATATGGTTTTAAGATAACCCTGCCAAACATTCCTTCGCTTATCATCAATACTATTGCATGGATATTAGCAGGCAGAAAAGTAGCAGATTTAGCCTTCAGAAAATCCAAACGAGGAGATGTATTTAACGAGTTTGTTTTAATGACTGTAGCAACAGTAGGAGCTTTTCTAATCAAAGAATATGAAGAAGGTGTTGCCGTAATGGTATTCTATCAAATGGGCGAATGGTTTCAGGATGCAGCAGTAAACAATGCCAAGAAAAATATCAAGACACTGTTAGACATAAGACCCGATGAAGTATCTGTACTAAGAAACGGCAGAGCTGAAGTTACAGACCCAGCCAAAGTACAATTAGGTGAAAGCATTCAAATAAAGCCAGGTGAGAAAGTGGCTTTAGATGGTGAATTGGTTTCAGATAATGCATCATTCGATACAGCAGCATTAACAGGCGAAAGCAAACCAGATACAAAGTACAAGGGAGAAGCAGTTTATGCAGGCATGATAAACCTGAATACTGTTGCAGAAATAAAAGTGAATGCCTTGTTCAAAGACAGTAAACTAAGCAAGGTTTTAGAAATGGTGCAGGATGCAACAGCAAGGAAATCACAAACACAGTTATTCATTTCAAGGTTTGCAAAAGTTTATACACCAATCGTATTTTTCTTAGCCCTTGCAGTTTGTGTAGTGCCCTACTTTATTGTTGATGATTACAATTTTCAAACGTGGTTCTACAGAGCCTTAGTGTTCTTGGTTATCAGTTGCCCTTGTGCATTGGTAGTATCAATTCCTTTAGGATATTTTGGAGGGATTGGCTTAGCATCCAGGAACGGTATATTGTTTAAAGGCGGCAACTTCTTAGATGTAATGACCAAAGTAAATACTGTTGTAATGGATAAAACAGGAACACTTACCAAAGGAGTTTTTAAAGTACAACAGGTAGTACCAAACAACATATCAAAAGATAAACTCATTAGATATGCTTCAGCAATTGAACAAAACTCAACACACCCAATTGCAAAAGCAGTAACCGAATATGCAGCTAAGACGAACAACAATACAAAGGCAGAAGGTGTAGAAGAAATTGCAGGTCATGGATTGAAAGGCAAGGTTGAAGGCAAAGAAGTATTAGCAGGTAATTTGAAGCTGCTAAACAAGTTCAACATTGATTACCCGAACGAATTAGAACAGGTTGTAGATACAATTGTAGTAGTAGCAATTAACAATAAATATGCAGGTCATATCACAATAGCAGATGAAGTTAAAGAAGATGCAAAGCAGGCAATTGATGAAATGCACAAACTGAACATTCAAACAGTAATGTTATCTGGTGACAAGCAAAGTGTAGTTGACCAGGTGGCAAAAAATATCTGGATTGATAAAGCATTTGGTGACTTATTACCCGAAGGCAAAGTAGAAAAAGTACAACAGTTAAAGAACGAAGGCAGAAGAATTGCATTTGCAGGTGATGGAGTAAACGATGCTCCGGTAGTTGCTTTGGCAGATGCAGGCATTGCAATGGGTGGGTTAGGAAGTGATGCAACAATTGAAACAGCAGATATAGTAATTCAAAACGACCAGCCTTCAAAAATAGTATCAGCTATCAAAGTCGGTAAGATTACAAGAAACATTGTTTGGCAAAACATCTTTTTAGCAATGGCTGTAAAAATCATTGTACTCATTTTAGGCGCAGGTGGTGTAGCCAATCTTTGGGAAGCTGTGATAGCAGATGTAGGAGTAGCATTATTAGCAATATTAAATGCAGTGAGAATACAAAGAATAAAATTATAGATTATTATACCAAAACTGCTTAAAGCTTGCAATTCTTTGTTTTACATTTTCTCTGATGTCCATATAAAACATGCTTACATCTAAAATATGCAAATTGTTCATACTGCTGGCTCGCTCACCTATCGGTTGATCGCTGGTAATCCACAAAATTTTTGCCGAAGGTTCAACCTTAGCTGAAACAACATGAGGTAGCAATTTATTAAAGTCAGCACCTATCATTCCTTTGTGCAATTCTTCTGGAGCTTCAGTTGAATTGGTAACCCATGTTATAGGGTTTACACATTGTGAATTACCTCTTTCTTCCTGTATATTTTTCTCAATAGTTCCATTTTTATATGTTCTCCATCCAACTATGCAACCTGTTGCAGTGGGGTTATCGCCAAAAGGAATGGAAGTAAATTCATCTTTTTTAATATTTGTACCAATAATGTAAGCACATACCAGTTGCTTCTGCAAAGGCTTGCCAAAATAATCTTTGAGTAATCGCTTGCCCAATCCTGCACCCTGGCTATGACCGGCAATTATTATTGGTCTTTTATGATTATAGTTTTCTACGTAATAGTCAAAGGCCTTCTTTACATCGTTATATGCTATATCCAACGCCTCTGCCGATTTTGGGTTTTGTTTCATAATGAAGGCTTTAAGATGGGCTTGCCTGTATCGGGGTGCATACACTTTACAACTTCCATTAAATATTGATGCTTGTTTTAACAGGGTGGTTTTATCCGTCTGGCTGTTTAATTCCTCATCATTTACATTAGCATTCCAGGAAGCACTAAACATATTTTTTAAAAAGGTGGTTGGATGTATATAAAAGACATCGGCCAAAGAGTCGCTCTTTTCATTAAGGCAAAATGCAGGAATACTGTCTGAAGGATCTTTCTTAAGCGGATGAGCAGCCCAATAATAAAGATTACTGTAATCAGGTGCAGGATTGATTTCAACTTTATTACTTTGATTCAACCTTTTTCTTACTGATGACTGAGCTTTAGGATCATTATTACAGAAAAGACATATTGTAAAAAGGAAGCAATAGAATAGTTTCATTATACTAAATTGATGATTTTGTTTGCTCTTGCAGAAGTTGACGAAGAATACTATTAAGGTAAAATAGTATTTTAAAGATTAAATTTTAATATCTGGTTTTTTATGTTGTTTTGGCGTTACCGTTTTCTTATTTCGAACAAGACTCATTATTACCGGCGTTAAAAACAAAAAGTTCTTTCCTATTATTGGATGGATGTATATTCCGATTACAAACGACATAATAAAAATGAATGGCAAAAGCAACGAGCGGATTTTAGCTTTTACTAAAAAATCTCCTTGCGGAAAATCTTCGGTTACTTCATTTTTCGGGTTGCCAATATAACTCCATAAGAGAAAATTTAAAAATCCGGTAAGGCAGATATTGAATACATACACTCCATAAGGGGCGAGCAGCATTTCATATCCTGGTTTCGAATATTCGCCAAAAATGGCTGTTGTAAATGGCATTAAAACAACTGAGAACAGAAATACCAGGTTAAGCCAGATTAGCTTGTTAGTATAGTTGATTACATGACCAAACATTTTGTGGTGTATAAACCAGTACAGCCCTATGATAAAGAAGCTTAAAACGAAACTAAAAAATTGAGGCAGTAATAATAACAAACTGTGGAAGAAAGAGTGTTCAGTAATTGAAGCACCGTGTATCTCAGGCACTTTAAGTTCAATTATTAGCAGGGTGATGGCAATGGCAAATACTGCATCACTAAATAAAACAACCCGTTCAACCTGAAAATCTTTCTTGCTGTGGTGATATAAATTATTCATCTATCTATGCTTTTGCTAAATATAGAAATTATCCAACAGTTTGCAAACCTTACTGGTTATCTCCCCTATAATTTTCATCGGACAAATTATGCATATTAATACCATCGCTTTTCCACAAACAATTACGCTGTTGATGTGGAAGAACTAAAGCTCTGGCTTCATTCCGAAGCACCGCTCCTTCTCCACTGTGTGGAGAAGGAGAAGGAGGATGAGGTAATAGTAACCGGCCCTGTTAACCCTGAAGGCAACGGCTCCCACGCTGATGCATCAAACACGCCATTCTTCAAATTCTCTCTCTTACGGGCGCTCATGTTAATATTATAAAACTTCTTCCACGGAATGTTGTTCTTATCCATGTAAATAATCCTGTTTGCCATTAAATTAGAAACTGTAATTTGTAAAGTATTACTTGCAAGTAAGTCTTTATCGGCAATCACCACTCTGTATGAAGGGCCAATTAAGGTTGCTATCTTTTTGCCGTTCAGTGCTACTTCAGCAGTTTCGGTTACCTTACCTAGGTCGAGCAACCATGCAACAGCGTGGCGTGATGGCTTTGCAAAAGATATGGAGTAGTTTGCGCTGCCCGAAAAATATTTATATGCATCACCTTCCTGCTCCGTCCACGAACCCAGGGTGCCTGTAGTGATAGTGGCAGGAAGTGCAGGCCCGCCTTCTGTAAACGTGATTGTCCAGTCGCCTTTGATTCCTTCGGGCTTACCATTGGTTTGTATGTATGGATAATTTGCACCGGTTTTTTTAGTGTTAAACAATTGAATAATAGTTGATTCAAAGGGTTGTAATTGAACCATCACTTCAATAGTTCCATCCTGCTTTGGTCTCCAGTTAGCTAATCCGCTTTTTGCAAACATGGCATCAAACATAGCCACCGAAGCAGTTTTTGAATTTATGGTAACCCACTCATTTACTGCTTTGTTGCTGCGGTTTGCAATAAAATAAGTGTAGCCGTCTGCATTTCTTCTTCTGATAAAAGGCAGTCCTTTTTCAGTTAATCTCTCCTTTCTTATAGCGGCAGCTTTTAATAATGTGTCCATATCATCGCTTATTATGAAAGCGCCTTTGCCAACAGGTGCTGTTTTTATACCACCTTTATCGGTATAGATCACCTTGTTTAAAAGGCTTTGAAAAGCGCCCCTTCTTTCACTTAATTTATTAAAGCCGGGAATGTCATTCGGCAGATTTTTGTAAACCAATATTTGTGCGCCATTCTTAGCTAACTCAAAAAGCTTTTGAAAAGATTTCTCAGGAATGAATTTATTGGCAGGCAATAAAATAGCCTGATAATTATTTCCACCAGTAATTAATTGTTTACCTGCAGAAGTTATGTTCTGCAATTGCCTGTCAGAAAAGAAATCGAAACTATATCCATGATCGTTCATCCATTCTGAAATGTTCTTAAAATCCGTTCCTTCAAACTCGCGTCCCATTCCATCAAAGTGTTGCAACAGTTCCCTTTCAGGAATAGAATAACGATCTGCCAAAGGATAATAAACGAGAATATCGTTATTAGGTTTGCCTGCCTGTAAAAAAGATTGGGTACGGGCAACATATTCATTGAGTGTATGAAAATCTTTCCACTGCGGGTTGGTTTGCTGAAAATGCACAGCCGCATAAAATAGCCATCCTGGCCACTGCTCTTCTTTAGGCGAGTAATTAACGCCATGATAAAAGATATGATTTACACCACCCAGCAAGTAAAGATCGAGCGCTTTTTTTACATCGCCCCACGATGAAAGAAAATGTTCATTTAACCATGTTGCTGATTCAGAAGATGCCAATGGCTTCCCCATTACATGTGCTGCTGATGTTGCAAACTTATATCGCAAAATATCGTCTCCTTCCGTTTCCGGAATGTCAATAGCTCCATACAAGTCCAACAAGTTCGCAGGTGAGCCATGCGATTGATTGCGAATAATCGCTCCTTTAGTCGTACCCCATTTTTTCCATTCCTGGGTAAAGTCTTCCAAAATAAGGTCACCAATGGTTGTGCGGTAATCGTATAAAACACGGCTGTTGGTTTCGGCATCGGCTTTGCCAAATAAGGCAGGCAAATAATTCTTCAAATCATATCCTCTTCTTTTTTGAAACTCTGCTAAAAAGTTAGGTGACCAGTTTGATTGTCCTCTTGCATCGTCCACTTCGTAAGAGTCGTTGAAGAGTGCTCTTATATAAGAAACATCATGACCTTTAAAAGCGTTATCAAATTTTTTAAAATAGTTCCTCACCGCCTCTGCGGAAAAGTGATCAATTGCATATCCTTCGCCACCGGGTGCTGCACGTTCAACCATTTTACCATGCAATCCTTCAAACAAAGCGTATAACATCCAACTGCCTTCAGGTGCTTTCCAGTTTAATTTACCTGTTGCATCTACCTTGCCGGTTAAGTTTATTATTATGCCTTTATCATTATATGCCATGAGCAATTGCAAGGGCAGTTCGCCGGGAAACTTTATTTGGTCAAGGGCAAGTTCCTGAAGGTTTGTATTCTTTGCAATCACAGGATTTATCTCTTCAATCTTAGGCTGTTTATTATTCGCTGTTCTGATCAATGCATCCTGCTTATAAAAAATCCTGTCTTTTAATTCTTCACCTGCATTTAGTGTGTAAGTTTTATAGACCACTGTTTTACTTGCATCTTTATCAGTTGTTGTGGGGCCGCCAAAAGGCCAGCCGGTTCCGTTAGCGAGGTCAATTCCCAAACCTAACCGCTTGCCTTCTTTCAATGTATGATCCAGCATTTGCATCCACTGCGGAGATAGATAATTTATAAACTTCTTTTCGTAGCCCTGCACCCCATAGATAGGCGTTACTTCCAACCCGCCTAACCCGGCATCTTTATAATCCTGCATGTTGGCAGTAAGGTTCTTTTTATCAACTGCACTTCCTTCCCACCACCAGCGTGCCCACGGTTTAGTTTCCTGCTTTATAGGCGGCCATTGAATTTGTGAATTAGCTATTGCCGTTAAACCTGCAAAAGCAATGGTTACTACTGTTTTTTTAAGCATCTTTTTACACCAAACCCCTAAAGGAGTTTATTTATGAATTTCAAAATAAGTTAATGACTTATTGACCTAATGACCCAATGACTACCTTTTAGGCTCGCGAATCTCAGGTCCTTGTTTCGTCTCAAAACTCTTCTTCAGCTCCACTGCATACACCTGTTCTTCGCCCTCAAAATTTGCACGGAAAATGATCCAGTTGCCATCAGGTGAGAAATGAACATTGGGTTCTAATTTGTATTGGTGATTCTTCATATTCACTAATCTTTCCGATTCAAATTTATCACCTTGAGGCCTGAACAAATATATCCACATTGCATCTTTTGCTTTAGCCACCTGTGTATCGTTTGCGCCATCACCACAAAACAATTTTTGATCGGGTGAAATATTGAAATGTATTGACCATTCATCTCTTGTTAACTCATACTTTGTTTCTTTGCCTGTGTTAACATCGGTGCCTGCAACAAAGAACTTTACGCTTCGGGGAGTTTGCAGATCGTACCAGATCGTTTTGCCATCAGGGGCAAGCCATTCATGCCCGGCAATCTCCATATCCATCGTTCTTTTATGCATCAGTTTTACCTGCTTCGTATCAATATTGATCGTCCAGATCCTGTCCACTTTGTGCCACGGGCCTTCATGACAAAACATTAATAACTTAGGATCGATTGGAGAAAATTGTACGTGACCAAGCCATGTATTTTCGGTATGAATTTTATTAAGCTTAGCGGCTTTAATATTAACGGTAAAAAGATCGTTGGGTAAATGTGCATCAAAAATGCGGTCGAAAAACTGGCTCTTTTCGGGATACTTGCGTGAAATTTCTTTTTGCTCATCACTCGCTTTAGAGCCTGCAAACAAAGTTTCATCAGCATTTATTGTGGCGATGCTTCCTTTATAATCGGCAGGAAAAACGAAGAGCAACTTTGGTTGCTTAGAATTTATGTTGGATGAAAAAACACTGTCCTTTATCTGGTAATAAACATTGCCGGTTCGTTGGCCCACGATCTCGCCATTCATAGGAGAAGCCTGGTGTGTTATTTGTTCAGTTTGCAAGGTATTCAGATCAACGGTATATATCTGCCACCCGTTTTTACCATTGTTATAAAAAACCATCTTATTGCCATAAAATGGGTTGTTGTGAAAATAAAAACTGCTAATGCTTCCCGGCACTCTTGATATTCGAACCACTTTATGATGCGTGTCTTTATCAATCCATTCGTCAGGCATTTTTTGTCCGCCGGTTTGCATTGTTATTTGTGCGTTTACGCCCACATCCTGCGCAAGACAAAGAGCAAGAAGAGCGGTAAGTTTTATCGAAGTTTTCATTATGGCTGTTTTAATTTGTTATTTCATTTTTTTCTGAAAGTCTGGTTTTATTTCATTCAATGCTTTTTCAACATCAATATACTTCAACAGGTCTTTCATTGCAATTACCTTGTAATGATTGTTGTGCAAATATTGCAGGTACTCTTTAAATAATTTGGTCGAAGTATAACAGGTTGGCAAACAGCAATACACTTATGTTGCACCTTGTTGAGAAGGTGTAAAACATAAGATATATTGTGTAGAAGAGATGAGGCAATAGCGAAATTTCTCTGCATAACAAGCAGCCTGTTTACGATGTAAAGTACATGGCAAAAGCCTGTTGGCTATCCTGATGTATCCTGAGAAAGTTTTTATAAGATTGTATGCTGAAAGATTGGATGCAGCTTTCTGAAGATGAAAGAACACATTAACAACCAATTGCCGGTGAACAGTTGAGACACCGGCAGGCGTTGTATTAAATAATTATTCTAAACTGTTTTCTTTACATTAATGGCGTTTGGCCCTTTAGGCCCCATTTCCACTTCAAAGGTTACTTTGTCGTTTTCTTTAATTGGCTCCTGCAATTGATTAACGTGAATAAAAACACTCTCCTGAGTTTCGAGGTCTTTAATAAACCCAAAGCCTTTGGCGCCGTTAAAAAAGCTTACCACTCCTTTTCTTATCAGATCAGCAGGGTCGGCAGCCTCAGTTTTTGGAACGCCTATTTGCATGTCTTCCTGCTTAAAGGTTTTCTTCTTACGCGGATCGGGTGGCGTAGAAGATATGTTTCCATTTTCATCAATGTAGGCCATCATTTCATCGAGGCTCTTTCCTTTTTTAGCATTAGCCTTGCGTTCGTCCATTTTTTCCTCTTTATCCTGACGCTGTTTTTGTTTTTTCTTTTCTTTTTCCTTTTTAGCAAAGGTTTCCTGAGATTTCCCCATAGTTTTTCCCTATTTGTTTTTTTTAGATAGTAAAGGTCGGGAATTTATTGCGGAAAGTTGTAATTCTGTTTGTCTTTATTATATTTGAAATCCAACCCACTGCATGTCAAAACCGCTCATTCAACAGTATTATAATCAGCTTGACCGTTCGTTTCAATTTAGCAAAAGCAAAAATGAAGACACTATAAAAAGTTACTTCTGGATGCTGATGAATGATTATGCACAATTAAACAAAGGCCGAAACCAAAAAGCAAAAAGAAATCTTTGCCAAAGTTGAAGAGCCTGAAGTTTTATATGTCCGGCAACCCAAACTAAAAGTAAAACTGAAAGCAGATAAAGCATCAGGCATTATAGAAATAGATGAACTAACATTTTTGCGTGGCGTACCCAAAGAAGCATGGGAATATAAACTCGGCAACCGAAGTGCCTTAGAATGGATACTCGACCAATACAAAGAAAAGAAACCCAGCGACCCCACCATTGCAGAAAAGTTCAACACCTACAAGTTCGCCGATTATAAAGAGCAGGTGATTGATTTATTGAAAAGAGTTTGCACGGTAAGTGTAGAGACAATGAGGATTGTGAGGGAGATGGAAGAGGTTAGTAGCGCTACAACATGAAATTGGATAGTGCAGAAAAGAAAACGTATGTGAAACCGGAATAAGAACAAAGTAGCTCCCTTTAAAAAATAATTTTATAAATTACACGTACAAATAAAAATATGCAGTCACAGTTATTACAACGTATCACTATCAATCCCGAAGTTTGTCATGGTAAGCCAACATTACGTAATATGCGATATACTGTTTCTATGATATTGGATTTACTTTCTGCAGGCATGACAACAGAGGAACTTTTAAAAGATTACCCAGCATTGGAAAAAGAAGATATTCAAGCGTGTTTATTATATGCTTCCCTTTTGTCGGAAACTAAAACTATTCATAAACTGAAAATTATTAAACAAATGCCTTATGACTAAAGAACAAGCAAAACAACTAATTGCTTTTGAGCAAAAATTTAAAGATACAGATCGTTTGTATAGTATGAGTACAGAATTAACGATCACACCTTTCATTTATGGTGATGAGATAGATGATTTTATCCAATTTTGCTATAACAATAATCTTGTACCTGCAAACTACGAACTTATAGAAAAAGAATTAATTGGTAATAGAATTAAGGCTGAATGGTTTACCGGATTAAGCGAAGAAGAAGTAATACAATGTATAGCGTACTTTATTCGCGGTGACCGTTTTTGTGATGGTTTGCTTGCTTCTGCAATTAAAGATGGAACGATCTCATATTTACTTAAAAGAATAAAAACACTTTATTCTCTGTGATGTACAAGGGGGAATGCGTCATTATCTAACCCTGTGAAATGTTTCGGTTTTGCCAATGAATGAAAAGCCGATATAGCCACGAACGGAAAGTGTTTGGTTGTCTTTTAGCTTCATATAAGCCTTGTATTCTTTTCCGTCATCGGGATTATATATTTTTCCGTTAACCCATTGTTCGTTTTCATATTTAAAATCGTTAAGCATCACCAGGCCTAACAGGGGATTTGTGCGAATGCTTTTGTCGGGGTTATTCTTGTCAACCTTTGGGAGATTGTTTTGATCGTTAGGCTTTAGCAACCAAATGATCTTTCCATAGTATTTTCCATTTTGTTTGTAAACCAGAATATGACCTCTGTTAGTAGCATTTGACCAAACGCCTAAAATAGCATCAGGGTTGCCCGATGCGTAAACGGTAATAGCACTAAAGATAATAATAAAGAAAAGAAAGAGGTTTTTCATATACCCGAATATCGAAAATAAAGTTAGAAGAAGCTGATAAGTATAAAAGGTTTAACAAAGTGTAATTTATTCAAGTACATCTCTTAACTCCTCTTTTCTGTCAAACACTGATTTGGCAAATTTACAAACAGGAATAATTTTTAAACCTTCTCTGCGGGCGTATTCAACTCCTTCTTTCACTAGTTCAAAGCCAATGTTCCTGCCTCTTAAAGATTCATCCACTTCTGTATGATCTATCACCATCGTATTTTTTCCGTTCATGTGATAAGTCATTTCTGCAAGAACATCATCATTCTTCTGTATATAAAAAGCGCCATCCTGCCCCTGGTGTTTATGTTGAATTTGCATGGTGGTTGTTTTTTAAAAACTATTTCTAAAACTATCAATAAATTTTTTGGTTCACCAATTAAAAAAAATAATTTGCTTGTAATAAAATTCTGGTTCATCTTTGCAACATAAATGAAAACATTATTTCAAAATAACAATTGGTGGCATATCTTCTCCTATCCGGGGTAGCTATGCTTTTGCTATTGTTGTTTAAAACATATCAGAACCCCGGCACGAAGCCGGGGTTTTTTTATGGTCTGAACCGGAATGTCTGAACTGGGATTTATTGGATTTTTAGGATTAGTTGGAAATAAGGATATGGATTGAAGGATTAAAAGGATTGTCTGAACCTGGATTTATGAGATCAAAAGGATTATAAGGAAATATAAATTAAAATGAAAGATTTCTCTTACTCCCCTTTAGGGGCCGGGGGCATGAAGCCGATAGTATTTGAAACTGTTACTAAAAAAATGCTTGCCGATGTGTTTACACCGGTAGGGATTTATTTGCGGTTGAGAGACCGGTTTCCGGGAAGTATATTGTTGGAGAGTACAGACTTTCATGCAAGTGAAAACAGTTTTTCATTCATCTGCGTTCAGCCTGTGGCGGGTATTGAAGTGAGTACCACGGATGCTTTTGAATTTAAATATCCTAACGAACCTGTTATTCGTAAAAAGCTAACAGGCAAAAAGGAAGTAGTGGGTGAACTGAATAGTTTTCTTCAACGCTTTCAGCCTTCTAATAAAAGTGAGATTTCTGTTGCGCAGGGGTTGTTTGGTTATACTGCTTATGATGCCATTCAGTTTTTTGAAGAGGGGGTTGACCTCACCCTAAATCCCTCTCCAAAGGAGGGGGACTTTAAAAACTCCTCCCCCACCGGGGGAGGCCGGGAGGGGGCTATACCATTGATGCGTTATCGTATGTATCAATATGTAATTGCTATCAATCATTTTAAAGATGAATTATATATCTGCGAGAATAAAGTAAAAGGTTTGGAGAGCGATTTGGACTTGATCACTTCGCTTATTCGCAGCAAAGATGTGCCGGTGTTTCCTTTTAAATCTGCAGGTGAAGAAACTTCCAATCTTACTGATAAACAATACATGGAAATTGTTGAAAAAGGCAAGCAAAGCTGCCATCGGGGAGATGTGTTTCAAATTGTTTTAAGCAGACGATTTCAGCAATCATTTACAGGAGATGAGTTTAATGTTTACCGTGCTTTACGGACTGTAAATCCAAGTCCTTACTTATTTTATTTTGATTACAATGATTATCGCTTAATGGGATCATCACCCGAAAGCCAGGTAATCATTCATAAAAATAAGGCAATCGTTCATCCCATTGCAGGCACATTTAAACGTACAGGAGATGATGAGCAGGATGAAGCATTGGCAGAAAAATTATTGCTCGATCCAAAAGAGAATGCTGAGCATGTAATGCTGGTTGACTTAGCAAGAAATGATCTTAGCCGGCATGCGGATGATGTTCATGTAACCAGTTATCGTAAGGTTCATTATTACTCTCATGTTATTCATTTGGTAAGCGAAGTAACGGGTACACCAAAACCCGGAACAAATCCTTTTGAATTGCTGGCTTCAACTTTCCCTGCGGGCACTTTAAGTGGTGCGCCAAAAGTAAGAGCCATGCAATTGATTAATGAGTATGAACCCACAGCACGAGGTTATTATGGTGGCGCCATTGGCGTGATAGGATTTAACGGAGAGCTAAACCATGCAATAATGATACGCTCGTTCTTAAGCAAGCAAAACACTTTGTTTTACCAGGCGGGTGCGGGTGTTGTTAATGCTTCTAATGCGGAAAGTGAATTGCAGGAAGTGAATAATAAATTGAATGCTTTAAAAGCAGCGATCTCTATAGCGAATACCCTCTAAATCTCCCTAAAGGGAGGCTTTATTGGAGCGAATATTAAATAAGGAGTTTATTATGGAAAGGGATAACGAAAAGAAGTCAGCATTTAAGGAAGGGGGAATGTTTAATCAGGCGCATCCTTTAGTGTTTGAGATGGCTAAGGAGCTGAGAAAGAATATGACAGAGGCTGAGAAATTTTTATGGAATTATTTAAAAACAGGAATTGATGGTTTGAAATTCAGAAGACAACATGCTTTGGGAAATTATATAGCAGACTTTTATAGTCATCCAATTAAATTGGTTATAGAGTTAGATGGAAAAATTCATGAAAAGCCTGAAGTGAAAATTTTAGATGAGCAAAGAGAAAATGATTTAAGAATATGGGGATATGAGATTATAAGATTTACGAATGAAGAACTATTTAGAGACACAGAAAAAGTATTATTAACGATAAAAGCTAAAGCCGAAGAACTGCAGGCTTCAAAATCCTCCCTTTAGGGAGGATTTAGGAGGGCTTCTATGAAAATATTAGTATTTGATAATTACGACAGCTTCACCTACAACCTTGTTCATTTAGTTGAGAAGATAACACATACAAAAGTGGATGTGTTTCGCAACGACCAGATAGCATTGGAAAAGATTAAGGACTATGATAAGATTATTCTTTCTCCCGGCCCGGGAATACCAGGCGAAGCAGGATTGCTTTTAGATGTGATTAAAGAGTATGCATCAACCAAATCAATTTTAGGTGTATGCTTAGGGCATCAGGCAATTGGAGAAGCTTTTGGTGGTGAGCTGAAAAACCTTGATACAGTATTTCATGGTGTGGCAACTCCTTGTCAACTGTCAACTGCCAACTGTGAACTCTTTAAAGGTCTGCCTGAAGAAATTGAAGTGGGTCGTTACCATAGTTGGGTTATAAAAGATGAAGGTTTTCCTGAAGTGTTGGAGGTAACTGCCAGAGATCATAATAATTACATTATGGGATTGCAGCATAAGACGTTTGATGTGCAGGGTGTGCAGTTTCATCCGGAGAGTGTGTTAACTCCGGATGGGGAAGCTATCCTTCGTAACTGGCTTGTCTGAACTGCTTGTCTGAACTGGGATGATTGAGATTTGTGGGAGGGATGGGATTTAAAGTTTAATAGAGAAATTTTAAGTATGAAATAACTCCTATCCTTAGAAATCCTGTCATCCCAATTATGTCTGAACTGGGATGATTGAGATTTGTGGGATGGATGGGATTTTGAAATTTATAAGAGAAATTTTTGAAGCATAAAATAACTCCTATCCTATAAATCCTGTCATCCCAATTATGTCTGAACTGGGATGATTGAGATTTGTGGGATGGATGGGATTTTGAAATTTATAAGAGAAATTTTTGAAGCATAAAATAACTCCTATCCTATAAATCCTGTCATCCCAATCATCCCAGTTCAGACAGTTAAAATAATTAATTATGGCAGATTTTAAATATGGTGAATTAACAGAGAAAATAATTGGTGCATCATTTAGAGTTCATAATACCTTGGGTAACGGATTTCAGGAAGTGATTTATCAACGGGCATTAGAGCTTGAATTTAAAGCAATGGATTTACCGTATGCAAGAGAGTTTGAGATGCCAATATTTTATCTTGAACAACAGATAGGTACAAGAAGGGTTGACTTTTTAATTCAAGATAAGATAAGTGTAGAGCTTAAGGCAATTATCAAGCTGGAAGAAGTTCATTTTGCTTAGGCTATAAATTATTTAGAAGCATATAATCTTGAGGTAGGGCTACTAATAAATTTCGGAAGTAAGCGAATGGAGTTTCACCGCTTCACAAACAAAAAATATAATCCCTACTTAATCCAACGTCAAGTCAATTCCCAAAAAATCCCATAACACCCAATAATCCCGGTTCAGACATTATCCCAAAAATCCTGTCATCCCAATAATCCCAGTTCAGACAATGAAAAAGATTTTACAATATTTATTTGAGCATAAAACGTTAAGTCGCCAACAGGCGAAAGAAGTTTTAACAAACATATCAAAAGGCATATACAATGAGCATGAAGTAACTGCTTTTGTAACCGTTTATTTAATGCGCAGCATAACTATAGATGAACTTCAGGGCTTTAGGAACGCATTGCTTGACCTTTGTGTAAAGGTTGATTTAAATGGCTATAAATTGATGGATATTGTTGGCACCGGTGGCGATGGTAAGAATACTTTTAATATATCCACTCTCTCATGTTTTATAGTTGCCGGCACAGGGCAAAAAGTAGCTAAGCATGGTAATTATGGAATGACTTCAACCAGTGGGGCTTCAAATGTTATGGAGCAGCTTGGGTATAAATTCAAAAGTCAAAATGAAAAATTAAAAAAGGAAGTGGAAGAAGCTAATATTTGTTTTTTACATGCGCCTTTGTTTCATCCTGCTTTAAAGGCTGTGGGTGCAATTCGTAAAAACCTTGCGGTTCGCACGTTCTTCAATATGCTTGGTCCAATGGTTAACCCGGCTAATCCTGAGTACCAGTTGGTGGGTGTTTATAACCTGGAGATGGCTCGTATCTATAACTATTTATTACAACAAACGGGTAAGCCTTTTACCATCATTCATAGTTTAGATGGTTATGATGAGATATCACTTACAGATGATACGAAGGTGATAACAAACGAAGGAGAAAGAGTTTTAACGCCCGAACAAATTGGTAAACGGGCAGTGCAGCCACAAGATATTTTTGGTGGAAATACTGTGGAAGAAGCGGCAAAGATTTTTATAAAAATCATTAAAGGCGAAGGAACATGGGCACAAAATGCAGTGGTGTTTGCAAACGCTGCCATGGGCTTGCAATGTACCGGCAATTATAAAAATTATGATGAAGCATATAATGCCGCAGTTGAAAGCCTGGAGAGCGGAAAGGCAAATGAGTGTTTACAAAAGTTGATAAGCCTGCAATAAAAAGCCATTAAGTCAATAAGTCAGTAGGTCAATAAGTAAATAGTCGATGGGGGTGAATAGTGAATAGTCAATGGTGAATACAAACTTATAAACTCGTAAACTCGTGAACTTGTAAACTCATGAACTTGTAAACTCGTGAACTCGTGAACTTTAAACTTTAAAAGCGACTGAACAAATGAACATTCTCGATAACATAATAGCTACCAAGATAATTGAAGTTGAACAAAAGAAGAAACTGGTTCCGGTAGAAGAGCTTGAAAGCTTTCCTCATTTTCATTCAACCTGCAATTCGTTAGTATCTGAATTATTGAATGAAGCTTCAACCGGCATTATTGCTGAGTTTAAAAGAAAATCTCCTTCAAAAGGTGTGATAAATGAAAGCGTTCAAATCGGCCCTGTTGTTGAAGGTTATGATACGCATGGCGCTTCAGGAATTTCAATTTTAACCGATGAAAATTATTTCGGAGGCTCTATTGATGATATTATCTATGCACGAAATATTGTAAGAGTTCCTATCCTTCGCAAAGATTTTATAATTGATGAATACCAGATTGTTGAAGCGAAGGCTATTGGTGCAAGTGTGATATTATTAATTGCCGCTTGCCTAACTCCTGAACGTGTGAGAGAGCTTGCTTTGTTTGCTAAAAGATTAAGTGTTGAAGTACTGCTCGAAATTCATAACGAAGATGAGATAAAGCATATTTGTAACGAAGTTGATATAGTTGGCGTAAACAACCGCGATCTTAAAACTTTCACTGTTGATATCAATCGTTCATTAGAACTAAGCGGGTTAATTCCGCCGGAGAAAATTAAGATTTCAGAAAGTGGAATTAGTAATGTAAATTCAATTATAATTTTACGTCAGGCGGGTTATAAAGGATTTTTGATTGGAGAAAATTTTATGAAAGAGCCTGACCCCGCGATAGCTTTTGCTGATTTTGCAGGTACCCTCCAAGCCTCTTTGAAAGGAGGCCTTTAAAACAAATAATCATGGAAGCAGCAAGCAATCCAAATTCAGAAAATAATTCAAAGGAAGATAAAAGCCCGCGCATAAAGGTTTGCGGAATGACAGACCTAAACCAAATGCACCAGTTGGGAGACCTTAACGTTCAATTTGCGGGCATGATTTTCTATCACAAATCGCCTCGCTTCATTATGCGACATTTAAAAGGTCATGAGATAAAAAAAGAAAAGCTGAAGGTTTTTAAGATTGGTGTTTTTGTAAATGCTTCATACGACGAGGTAATGAACCATGTGGACAATTTTGGATTGGATATGGTTCAGTTGCATGGCGATGAAACACCTAAATATTGCGAACGTCTCGCTAATTATATTTCTGTTATCAAGGCTTTCAGGCTAACGGAAAACGACCATATTAAGTGGAAGATCAGGGATTATTTTGATGTTACAGATATGTACCTGTTTGATACAGAAGGAGCCGGCTACGGCGGAACAGGAAAAAAATTCAACTGGAATAAATTAAAGGGATTAGACATTGATAAACCTTTTTTATTAAGCGGTGGAATTGAACCTGGTGATGAAGAAGCCATAAAAGAATTTCTTGCCGACCCGGTTTCGAAAGACCTTTTTTCTCTTGATATAAACAGCAAATTTGAAGTTTCGCCAGGTTTAAAAAGTATGGATAAGGTAAGGGAGTTTGTAAAGAATTTAAACAATGGATAAAGTAACTATTCCTGATAAGTTTGATTTTTATGCAGGAATTTTGGAGTTTAGAAAATTGAACAGTTTTTGCAGTACGTAATTAGTTAACTAAAAAGTATATTATGGAAGTTAAAGAGATTATTCCATCAGGAAGGTTTAACAAAGTACAATTGGAACTACTTAAAATGTTTTCCGCAGATATTCCTGAAAAAGATTGGGAAGCAATAAGAGATTTGGCAAAAAAATATTTTGCATCAAGGCTCACCGAAGAAATGGATAAATTATTTGAAGAGAACCGCTGGGGTGATGAAAAAATTGAAGAATGGTCAAAAGCACACTTTCGCACACCATATAAAAAATGAAAGTTGTAATGATGACTACACAACAAGATATATTATCCCCAATAGGTAAAGATGGAGTTGGACCGAACGAATATGGTTACTACGGCAGGTTTGGCGGAGCATATATTCCTGAAATGCTGCACCCAAACGTAGAGGAGTTGAAGACACGTTACCTCGAAATAATGTCTGAAAGCTCATTTCAAAAAGAGTATAGAGATTTGCTGAAAGATTATGTTGGTCGCCCAACACCTTTGTTTTTAGCGGAGCGGTTAAGCAAGCAATTCAACAAACAAATTTATTTAAAGCGCGAAGACCTTTGCCATACCGGAGCTCATAAAATAAATAATACGGTCGGGCAAATCTTGTTAGCACAAAGGCTTGGCAAGAAAAGAATTATTGCAGAAACCGGAGCCGGTCAGCATGGCGTAGCAACTGCTACAGTATGCGCTTTAAAAGGGATGGAATGTGTTGTTTACATGGGTGAAAAAGATATTGAAAGACAAGCCCCCAATGTTGCCCGCATGAAGATGTTGGGTGCAACAGTTGTTCCCGCATTAAGCGGCAGCAAAACTTTGAAAGATGCAACTAACGAAGCAATAAGAGCATGGATAAATAACCCTGTTGATACACATTATATAATTGGAAGTGTGGTGGGCCCGCACCCTTATCCAGACATGGTAGCAAGGTTTCAAAGCGTGATAAGCGAAGAGATGAGATGGCAGCTAAAAGAAAAAACAGGAACCGAGTTGCCTGATTATGTGGTAGCATGTGTTGGTGGCGGCAGTAATGCAGCCGGTGCTTTCTATCATTTTATTGATGAGCCTGCCGTTAAACTGATTGCTGTGGAAGCAGCGGGACATGGAATAAACAGTGGCAGGAGTGCAGCCACTACTCAACTTGGCAGAGCTGGTATTTTGCACGGAAGCAAAAGCTTAGTTATGCAAACCGAAGATGGACAGGTGGTAGAGCCGCATAGCATTTCTGCAGGTTTGGATTATCCTGGTATCGGCCCTATGCATGCACATTTATTTGATAGTGGCCGCGGTACTTTTTTAAGCGTTACTGATGAAGATGCATTGCAGGCTGCTTTTGAGTTAAGCAGACTCGAAGGAATTATCCCTGCACTTGAAAGCGCCCATGCTCTATCAGCATTAAAACAATTATTCCCCTCCTCAAAAGCGGGAGGCAGGGAAGGGGTTGTAATCATTTGTTTAAGCGGAAGAGGCGATAAAGATTTGGCAACTTATATGAAAGTGATGGAAGGAACTGAAGAGCTTACACAGGTTTCGAGGCCATTGTGACGAAGGAAGAACACATGCATTAGAAGAATCGGGCATTACAGTAATGCGATTTTCTAATGATGAAATCATAAAGAATATTCAAGGTGTATTATCAAGGATATTACAAACAGCAAATAAAATTCAAATCTGAAATCTCCCTCTCCTAAAGGAGAGGGACTAAGGGTGAGGTATGAACAGAATTGAAGAATTATTTAAAAGGAAGCAGCATAACATTTTAAATGTTTACTGCACAGCCGGTTATCCTAAACTTGATAGCACTCTCGAAGTTATGCAGGCATTGCAAGCTAATGGAGCAGATATTATTGAACTTGGAATGCCTTATAGCGACCCCTTAGCAGATGGGCCCATAATACAGGAAAGCAGCGCAAAAGCTATTGAAAATGGGATGACGATAAATAAACTCTTTGAGCAACTGAAAGACATGCGAAATCCAAACTCCTCTTTAGCGGTGGGGGGTATCCCTGTTATTTTAATGGGTTATATGAATCCTGTTTTACAATATGGGTTTGAAAAATTTTGTGTAAAGGCTGCTGAAGTTGGTATTGATGGTTTAATCTTACCCGACCTTCCGATGTATGAATATGAAACGGAGTATGGCGAAATAATTAAGAAGTACAATCTTGATTTAATTTTCCTGGTTACACCAGAAACAAAAGAAGACAGGCTAAGAAAAATTGACGCATTAAGTTCGGGGTTTATTTATGCAGTCTCTTCTTCATCAACAACAGGAAGTAATAAAGATATTAACGATCAGCAATCATACTTTCAAAAGCTTAGAGATATGAAATTGAAAAACCCTGTTTTTGTTGGCTTTGGCATAAAAGACAAGCAAACGTTTAAAGCTGCCTGTAAGTTTACAAACGGAGCAATAATAGGAAGTGCTTTTATCAAAGCATTGTCAAATGGTAAAGATGTTAAAGAGGCTACTAAAGATTTTTTAAATACTATTATCTGAACCTGGATAAAATGATTTTATGAAAACACATTTCCTCCTAATCCAATCAATCCTATAAATCATGGTTCTGACAATAGTTAAATATAATGCCGGCAATATTCAGTCAGTGTTATATGCATTAGAAAGAATTGGTACAACAGCATTGGTTACAGATGATGTTGATGAAATTAAGTCAGCAGATAAAGTAATTTTTCCGGGAGTAGGTGAGGCAAGCACTGCAATGCGGTATCTTAAAGAACGTAATCTTGATAAGGTTATTAGAGATTTAAAGCAACCGGTGTTAGGGGTTTGTCTGGGTATGCAATTGATGTGTACTTACAGCGAAGAAAACGATACACAATGTTTGGGAATATTTGATGAGCAGGTAAAAAAATTTGTCCCCCCGCCCCTGAAGGGGGGCTTTAAAGTTCCGCAAATTGGGTGGAACAAAATATACAATGTAAAGTCAAGGCTTATGGAAGGGGTTGATGATAAGTATTGTTATTTTGTTCATAGTTATTATGCTTCTTTAGGGGAGCATACAATCGCTACTGCTGATTATATTCAACCTTATAGTGCTGCCCTGCATAAGAATAATTTTTATGGCGTTCAATTTCACCCCGAAAAAAGCGCTGAAGGAGGAGAGCAGATACTTAAGAATTTTATAGAAACTGTAAAGTAAAAACCGTTCATCTCATTTTAACCATCCATGACCATCATACCTGCCATTGACATAATAGATGGGAAGTGCGTAAGATTAACCCAGGGAGATTATAATAAAAAAACAGTTTATAATGCACATCCGCTTGAAGTAGCGAAACAGTTTGAAGATGCAGGTTTAACCCGTTTACACCTGGTGGATCTTGATGGGGCAAAAGCAGGGGCGATAAAGAATTGGAAAGTGCTCGAAACAATAGCAGGCAAAACAAAAATGGTTATAGATTTCGGCGGTGGAATTAAAACAGAAAAGGATGTAAACATTGTATTTGAAAGTGGTGCGGCTCTTGCAACTGTGGGCAGTATTGCAGTGAAAGACGAAGCAATGTTTACAAGGTGGTTAGAAAAGTTTGGTGCCGATGTATTTTTATTAGGCGCCGATGTAAAAGATGAGAAGATTGCAGTTGCCGGCTGGCTTGAAACAACTGATATATGGATATATGATTTTATAGAAAAGTATATTGAAAAAGGAGTGCAACAAATTTTTTGTACAGACGTAAGTAAAGATGGAAAATTGGAAGGGCCTTCCACTGACTTATATAAAAACATTATAACCAAATTTCCTTCATTCCATTTTATTGCAAGCGGCGGTGTGAGTTCGATCCCGGATTTAGAGGATTTAAGGGAGATTGGATGCAAAGGAGTAATAATCGGCAAGGCTATTTATGAAGGAAGAATAAGCCTTCAACAACTTTCCAAATTGTGATCATGAACATACATAACTTTTTAATATTTGCTTTTGCAAGCCTTATGTTGAATATTACTCCCGGTAATGATATGCTTTACGTAGCTTCACGAAGTGTCGGACAGGGAAGCAAAGCAGGTATAATTTCAGCTGTGGGGATAACTGCGGGATGTCTTGTTCATTTGTTCGGTGCTGTAATTGGCCTTTCTGCCATCATCGCTCAATCGGCTATAGCTTTTAATGTTATAAAATATCTTGGTGCTGCTTACCTCGTATTTCTTGGGTTAAAAGCAATAATCAGTAAACGAAATTCATTTAATATTGGATCGAAATTTGAAGTTGCCGGATATAAGAAAATTTTTGTGCAAGGTGCGGTAACGAATATTTTAAATCCAAAAGTAGCTTTATTCTTCCTCGCGTTTCTACCTCAGTTTATTGATGTTTCAAAATCGCATCCGCAATTGCAGATATTGTTATTAGGAAGTTGGTTCAACTTCTCCGGTACAATAGTTAATATAGTGGTAGCCTTATTATTTGGGAAGTTAGGCGTTTGGTCAACTAAATCTTTGTTTGTAAAATGGCAACAAAAAATAACAGGAACAATATTGATAGCACTTGGAATTAAAGTAGCTATTACTTCAAGAAATTAAATAGTAGATAAGTGTTAACTAAGAGAATCATCCCATGCCTGGATATTAAAGATGGAAGAACTGTAAAAGGTATCAACTTCGAAAATATTCGTGATGCCGGTGACCCTGTAGAGTTGGGAGCCTTGTATGCAAAACAAGGTGCTGATGAACTTGTATTTTTGGATATAACTGCAACAGTTGAAAAGCGTAAAACTTTACGTGAATTAGTAAACAGAATTTCTCATAAAATAAATATTCCATTTACAGTTGGTGGAGGAATAAGCAGCGTGGAAGATGTAAGTCTGCTGTTGCAAAATGGAGCAGATAAAATTTCGTTAAATACGTCTGCTTATAAAAACCCACAATTGCTAAACGAACTTGCAAAAGAATTTGGATCTCAATGTGTTGTGCTTGCTATTGATACAAAGTGCGAAGAAGATGGCGAGTGGTATGTGTATTTAAACGGCGGAAGAACAAAAACAGAAACTAAATGTTTTGCCTGGGCAAAAGAAGCAGTGGAGAGGGGCGCTGGCGAAATCCTGCTTACTTCAATGAATAACGACGGAACCAAAAAAGGTTTCGCTTTAGACATAACTGCAAAGCTTTCTGCCAATCTTCCTGTGCCGGTAATTGCTTCAGGCGGCGGCGGTACAATGGATCATTTTGTTGAAGTGTTTGAGGATGGAAAAGCTGATGCCGCTTTGGCCGCAAGCATTTTTCATTTTAAGGAAATTGCTATTCCTGAATTGAAGGGATATTTAAAAGATAAAGGAATCGAGGTACGATTATAGCTTTTCAAAATTGTAAATTTGCTTAAATACAAAAACAATGTCTCATTCTATTTTGCTTGATAAAGTTTCTGAGTTGCCGGAAAATTTAAAGTCGGAAGTTTTCGATTTTGTTGAATTCCTATTGCATAAGTATAATAATTTGAGTGATACCGGTAAGCCTACCTTTGGCAGTGGAAAAGGCATGTTTGTAATGAAGCCGGATTTTGACGAATCATTAGAAGATTTTAAAGAGTACATGTAATGGAGAATTTGTTAGATGCACATACTTTAATATGGTTCATCAATGGAGACGAGGATTTGTCGGAGGAGGCAAAAAATAAAATAGAAACTGCTGGTGCAATCAATTATGTAAGTATAGCAAGCTTATGGGAAATTGCCATAAAAATTAGCCTGCGTAAAATTGAATTAAAAACTCTTTTTGCTGAAATCAGAAATCAAATTAGAGTTAATTCATTTCAAATTCTGCCTGTTTCTTTTGAAGATACATTAACTGTTTCAACTCTTCCTTTCCATCATCGGGATCCCTTTGATAGAATACTTATAGCCCAAGCAGTTAATAATAATTTACAAATACTTACTAAAGATGCTGCTTTTGAAAATTATAATGTTTCAAATGGTTTGGTAATCTGAAAATACGTTAAATATTGCTGTTGATATAAAAATATTTATAGTGAACATAGATTTTAGAAAATATACTGATGGACTTGTTCCTGCAATTGTGCAAGACTTCAACACCAATAAAGTTTTGATGCTTGGTTTTATGAACAATGAAGCGATGCAAAAAACTGAGGAGATAGGAAAAGTGACTTTTTACAGCCGCAGCAAAAATCGTTTATGGACGAAAGGCGAGGAGAGTGGAAACTTTTTATTGCTTAAAGAAATAAAATTGGATTGTGATAACGATACTATACTTATAAAAGCAAATCCGGTTGGCCCTGTTTGCCATACAGGAGCAGATACTTGTTTTAGTGAAAAAAATCATTCAGACAATTTTTTGGAATACCTCGAGCATATAATTGATTTACGAAAACAGGTATCGCCGGAGGAGTCTTATGTATCGAAGTTATTTACAAAAGGCATTAATAAAATTGCCCAAAAAGTAGGAGAGGAGGCCGTTGAATTAGTGATTGAAGCAAAGGATAACAATGAAGATCTTTTCTTAAATGAAGCTGCTGACCTGCTTTTCCACTATTTACTTTTGCTTAACGCAAAAGGCTATAAATTGCAAAACGTTATTCAAATTTTACAACAGCGTCATTCAAAGTAGTATGAAGATATTCTTATCACTGTTATTATTTCCTCTGTTATCAATTGCTCAAAATAATAAGCAGCAGGGTACATCCGCAGGTTTTTCTGTAACCGGAACTATTAAAGGTTTGCCCGACAGCACTATGGTTTTTTTGACTCGTCCTGCCAGGCCTTCTGATGTTCTTTCGGTTGATTATTCTAAAAACGGCAAGTTTACTTTGTTTGGTAAAGTTGATGATGCTGATGTGTATCAATTATCTTTTATTGGTAATCCTGAAACGGTTGATATTTTTTTAACCAATGATAAACTAACTGTTGCAGGCGATGTTAAGTCTTTAAAAAAGTTAGCCTTAACAGGCTCTGCTGCACAAAAAGATTACGAGCTATTTAATGTAAAATTTGATGCTTTAAAAGATAAGCTTGGCAAATTAGTTAATACCATCAATCAAACAGCCGAAGGGCGACAAAGAGATTCGTTGATTGCAGTTTTTGAGAAAAGCAAAGCAAAAGTACTTCAACAGCTTGATGAATTTATTGCCGCTAAACCATCGTCTCCTGTTTCACCTTTTGCGGTTTTTGTAACCAGCCCCGTAAATCCAGATGCAGACGCTTTGGAAGCAAGATTTAATAAACTAAGCGCTTCAGCTAAAAAAAGTTTTTATGGCCGCGAAGTGGAGAAAGTGATTGCAGGCGCTAAAGTTGGTTTGGAAGGTACACAGGCGGTTGACTTTATACAAAACGACACAACAGGAAAACCAGTTTCTCTTTCATCTTTTAAAGGCAAATATGTACTGGTTGATTTTTGGGCAAGCTGGTGCGGCCCCTGCCGTTTAGAAAACCCTAATGTAGTTGCTGCTTACAATACTTTCAAAAATAAAAACTTCACCGTATTAGGCGTTTCGCTCGACATGAATAAAGATAAATGGATACAAGCCATACATGCAGATAACCTGGCCTGGACTCATGTTAGCGATCTTAAATACTGGCAAAATGAGGCAGCACAGATTTACCGTATCACCGGCATTCCGGCTAATATGCTTATAGACCCTAATGGGAAAATTATTGGTCGAAATCTTCGTGGGGAAGCACTAAACAGCAAGCTTGAGCAGGTGCTGAAATAGTCGAAGTTCGTATTGCAGCTACTCCCCTTCAAGTTGGCTAATTCCCATCAGAGCTGGGGCGTCAGTTGCCGCTTATACATTTGCACCGCATTTTCATATCCCAGATAAATAGCATCGCAAACCAGGGCATGGCCAATAGAAACTTCTAACAAACCGGGAATATTTTGAGCAAAGTATTTTAAGTTATGAAGGTCAAGATCGTGACCTGCATTAATTCCTAATTCGAGTTCGTTTGCTTGTTTGGCAGCAGCAATGTATGGTTTTATAGCCGCTTCGTTATTTTCATGAAAATGTTTTGCATAACCTTCTGTATATAATTCAATCCGGTCTGTTCCTGTTTCTTTGGCGCCTTCTATCATCTCAGTTACAGGATCAACAAAAATGGAAGTGTGGATGCCGGCATTTTTAAAAACAGAAATAATATCAATTAAGTAAGCTTTGTTTTTTATTGTATCCCAGCCATGATTACTGGTTATTTGTCCTAAAGCATCGGGCACTAATGTAACCTGGTGAGGTTTTACTTCAAGCACAAGGTCAACAAACTTTTCCTCCAGCGGGTTCCCTTCTATATTAAACTCTGTTTTAAGTGCGGGTTTAATTTCACGTACATCACTATAGCGTATATGTCTTTCATCCGGCCTCGGGTGCACAGTAACTCCATCCGCTCCAAATCTTTCTGCATCCAATGCAGCTTTTAATACATCGGGGTTATTACCACCGCGGCTGTTGCGAATAGTTGCAAACTTGTTGATGTTTACGCTAAGTTTTGTCATTTTGAAGTATGAAGTCAGAAGTCAGATGTAAGATGTGTAAGTGTATAAAATGTGGAAGTAGAATAAGATTTAAAAAAAGATGAAATAGCAGGGTTAAAAATTTTTCCAGTTTTCATAAAGCTTAAAAAGTTTCGCTCCTATATCATCATATTTACTGCAAAGGCCGTTGTAAATATCCTCACTAATATAATTACAATCCTTCGCAAACATCAGCCATGACTTTGTTTCCTCCAAAGAACCCATTGAATAAACAAGATGCCTCTTAAATTCATTTTCATATATCCTCTTTCCCCATCCTTCTGAAATATTAGCAGCAATTGATCTTGATGAACGAATTACCTGATCAGTTAATGAATATTTTTCTTCTTTTGGAAAGGCTTTTGAACGTTGAAAACATTCATAGCCGTAGCATAAGCTAATTTAAAGACGTTAAGGTTATGGAATGATTTAATCATAAGTTATAAGATGTATAGTTTCCAATAAAATATTCCATAAAAATATTCCACTTCTATTACATCTCTCAATATATTTTTATCTGCCTCAGACTTCAGACCTCAGACCTCAGACTTCCACATACTTCGTATTTTTGTAAAATGAATTACACATCTTTAGAAGAATGCCTGCTCGACCTTGAAAAGAACAACCACCTTATTAGAATAAAAGAAGAAGTTGATCCATATCTTGAGATGGCTGCTATACATTTAAGAGTGCATGAAGCAGGCGGCCCGGCTTTGTTGTATGAAAATGTGAGAGGATCGAAATTCAGAGCGGCATCAAACATATTCGGAACACTTGAAAGAAGTAAATTTGTTTTCAGAAATACATTCGGAGCAGTTCAGAAATTGATCGAGCTTAAAAATGATCCGGTAAAAGCGCTTAAGCAACCTTTTAAAAATTTAAATACCGGTTTAGCTGCGCTTAAAGCACTGCCTCTTAAAAACCCTGCTGATAAACCTGTTTTAGCTAACGAAATAAAAATTTCGGATATTCCTCTCATTCATCACTGGCCTAAAGATGGCGGTGCGTTTGTAACCTTGCCCCAGGTATATACCGAAGACATTGATAAGCCGGGAGTAATGAATGCTAACCTTGGCATGTACCGCATACAATTAAGCGGCAATGAATATGAACTGAATAAAGAGGCCGGCCTCCATTACCAGTTGCACAGGGGCATTGGTGTGCACCAAACGAAAGCCAATAAAAAAGGGTTGCCGTTAAAAGTAAGTTGCTTTGTTGGCGGGCCGCCTTCACATACTTTATCTGCCGTTATGCCTTTGCCCGAAGGCATCAGCGAATTAACTTTTGCAGGAGTGTTGGGGGGAAGACGATTTCGTTATACTTATGTTGATGGCTTTTGCATTAGTACCGATGCGGATTTTGTTATAACAGGCCACGTGCATCCCGGAGAAAATAAACCCGAAGGACCTTTTGGAGATCATCTTGGTTATTATAGTTTGAAACACTCCTTTCCTTTAATGAAAGTGCATAAAGTATATGCAAAGAAAAATGCGATATGGCCTTTTACAGTCGTTGGTCGTCCGCCGCAGGAAGATACGAGCTTTGGCCAGTTAATACATGAACTTACAGGGGATGCTATTAAAGAAGAAATACCGGGATTGAAAGAAGTAAAGGCGGTAGATGCGGCCGGTGTTCACCCTTTGTTGTTAGCGATAGGCAGCGAACGTTACACGCCTTACATGCCTGCCAAACAACCTGCTGAAATATTAACTATCGCCAATCATATCTTAGGAACCGGTCAGTTAAGCCTTGCGAAGTTTTTATTCATCACTGCTGATGATACTAATCAATTGCACACTCATAACGTTCAACATTACTTTCAATACTTTTTAAAACGAATTGATCTTAGTCGTGATATTCATTTTTACACTAACACTACTATAGATACTTTAGATTATTCAGGCACAGGATTGAATAGCGGAAGCAAAGTTGTATTTGCAGCTTACGGAGAAGTAAAAAGAGATTTATGCACCGAAGTTCCGGCTGCATTAAAAGAGTTACAGGCTTTTGAAAATTCGCAGGTAGCAATGCCCGGAGTTATAGCATTACAAACAAAGCGTTTTATAAATTATGAAGCTGCTCAAAATGAAATGAATACTCTAAATGAGCAATTGAAATTTAGAACACCCGATCTTTCAAATGTTCCTTTAATTATAATTGCAGATGACAGCAGTTTTGTTGCTGAAAATCTTAATAATTTTTTGTGGGTCACCTTTACCCGCACCAATCCATCTCACGATATTTATGGGATAGCATCTTTTGTAAATCATAAACATTGGGGCTGCGAAGGCGCCCTGATAATTGATGCCCGTATAAAACCACATCATGCTCCCCCGGTTGAAAAAGACCCTGCAGTTGAAAAAAAGATTGACAGGTTGTTTGATAAAGGTGCAAGTTTATATGGTATGATAAAATGATTGGTACCTTCACATAACAACATGTGCATTAGTAGTAAGAGAATGCAAAGCGCTGCCTCCTCTTAAAACAGAGTTAGTTTTAGTGTCAGAGATATTATCTTCTTGCTGTTAAATTTTTTTCTAATGCTAAAAGCCACCCCATTCTATATAGGTGACAATAGCAATTGTTCCAAAAATTGCTATAACAATAATGGCATTTCTTACGCTTTCAGAAACATGTAATTGTTGAAATCTTTTCATCTTTACAAAGTATTTGGTTGGTTAATAAATGAAATTCCCTTGTTGGGTTTTTCATAATAAATTTGGCTTTCAACGAAATTGGATTTGCAGATTGTTCTGCACCGGGCTTTTCAAAAAAAATAAAAGCAGGCTTTCAACGGATTGGAGGATTGCAAAATTGTTCTGCCGTTGCAATACATAAATTAGAAAAAATAACAATTTAAAGTTATGAAACAGAAAATTAATATCCAAGTATTTTTTATCTTTTATTTGTTTAACCCTGTTGCATAGTATCTTTATTGCTGTTTAAATTATAATGTTTGCAATTGTTGACATAGAAACAACAGGTGGTTACGCCAGTGGTAATTCCATTACAGAAATTGCTGTTGCCGTACATGACGGCGAACGGTTAATAGATTATTTTGAAACTTTAATTAACCCGCAGGTTGCCATCCCACGTTATATACAGGCTTTAACGGGCATAACGCATGCAATGGTAAGCCAGGCTCCGCTTTTTGAAGAAGTTGCTCATAAGATTTATACTCTTTTGCACGATAAAATATTTGTTGCCCACAACGTAAATTTTGATTACTCTTTTATTAAGTACCGGCTTGCACAGGCAGGTTACGAAATAGATTGCAAAAAGCTTTGTACAGTAAGGCTGGGGCGAAAGGTTTTGCCTGGTCATGCAAGTTATAGTTTAGGTAAGCTTTGCCGTTGTTTGGGTATAGATGTAGAACAACGCCACCGTGCCGGAGGAGATACAATGGCTACCGTTAAACTGTTTGAATGTATTGTAAAAAACGATGTTTCGGGCGAAATAAAGGCAATGCTTAAAGGAAACTCAAAAGAGCAGTTTCTTCCACCGCATTTGCCGGTCGAAAAAGTGTCGAAGCTTCCCTCCGTTCCCGGTGTTTATTATTTTCATAATTCAAAGGGCAAGGTAGTATATGTGGGTAAGGCAAAAGATTTGCGTAAACGTGTAAACAGTCATTTTTCCAATAACAAACCCGGCAAACAAAAACAGGAATTTTTACGCGAGATATACAATATTACCTACCAGGAATGCGGCAGCGAGCTGATGGCTTTTATATTAGAATGTGTTGAAATTAAAAGGCTCTGGCCACTGTACAACCGAAGCTTAAAAGGCTTTGAGCAGGCCTTTGGTTTGTATATGTATGAGGATGGCCGCGGGTATCAGCGGTTGATTATTGAGAAGAAGAAAAAGCATTTACAACCATTATATACTTTTAATCTTTTGCCTGAAGGGCATACTTTATTAAAAGGGTTAATTAACGAATATAAGCTTTGCCCTAAGCTTTGTTTTATAGATACTTCGCCAGGTATTACCCTTGCAGAGGCAGAAGGCTTATCTGCTGCAGAATATAACAGCAGGGTAACAAATGCACTCAATCACCTCAAAAATTCGTTGCCAACTTTTGCTGTAGTTGAAGAAGCAGCCCTGCCAAAGAAGGATAAACAGGGAATTATTTTAATGGAAAAAGGACGTTTTTATGGGATGGGCTATGTACCCGCTAACATATCTTTGCAACATCCCGATGAGCTTAAACCGCATTTAACTCCCTATCCTGAAAATGGTTATATACGCGGACTCGTTTATCAATATGCTTCAAAATTTCCTGAGAGAAAACGCGAGTTCGTGTAACAGGGGTTTTAGGATTTTTTTGGATTAACATGCAGATGACCAATCGCGATATATAATCAGGGGTAGAAAATGTCTAGGTTGTTGTAGAATATGTTCAATGTTGTTGTAGAAGATATTCTATGGCGTTGTAGAAAAATGCTCTCTTTTATCCCCTCTTTCATTAATATAGATTATTATAGATTGTGATGGCTATAGATGCATCTTCGTGAGCGGGGTTTGTTTCCAGGGCACCTTTCAACATCTGCAAAGAACTATCAGGTTGCTTATTCCAGTAATATACCCGTCCTAAAAATACCTGTATATCTGGATAATCCGGGGTCTGCTGTAATGCCTGTTTACACAAGCGGATGGCAGCATCATAATTTTTATGGTCAAATGCCTCTTTTCGGGCCATTTGAAAGTTTTCATCCGATGTTAAGGTTTGAGCAGAAAGGTTCGCGAACAATAATAATTTCAATAAAATAACGAGGCAATATTTTTTAAGCATTTTAGGATTTGGATAATAGAATGTTGGACAATAATATAAATATAAACTAAATCTTCATCCTCCCCTTCTATAGTTTAGTAAAGCACAAAAAATAGACGGTTACACGTATTGACTTTCAATTTCTTTGTATGCTTTCATAGAAAAAAAACTATACCTAATTCGTTTATACAGTTACAATAGTAATTGTTGAATAAAGCAACTTTTGTATCAAATCGTTTGAAATCCAATTTCCTCCCCGGCATGAAAGCTCCTATAATCTATGAATTCCTAAACAGAGGCTGTCTTAACAGTAGACGGCCTCTGTTTATTTTAAAAGAGATCAGTTCGGTTACACAAAAAAACTTAATGACCTGCAAAGGAAGATGTTGCTTAATTAATAGTAACGGTAAGTTCGCTTGTAGTGAAAGGAAACATGCTTTGCAGCAATAAAGACAAATACATCTCAAATTGTTCTATAAAATTTTTTTAAAGTAATGCGGGAAGTTAAAGAGTTTATTGACGAACACCTCAAAGAAAGGCTACCGTCGTTAGGGGAATTATCTAAGATGTTTGACACAACGCCATCGACGTTGAAAAGAAAATTTAAAAGACGTTATGGTGAGTCTGTTTATAATTATTTTCTAACAAGAAAAATGAAGCTGGCCAAGGAAATGTTGCCGAGGGCAAAAATGGTTCAGGATGTTTGTTACGGGTTAGGATATGAGAACTTAAGCCACTTTACCAGGAATTTTAAAAAACATACCGGAAAATGCCCAAACGAATACATAAAAATAAAACCCAGACACCATGTGTAAATTTAGTTTTTTCAGTCCTGTTATTAATTTCAATAAATACCATTGAGCAAAAAGTGGTTGTAGATTTAGCGACGAAGATTTAGAAATTTACAGTACTGGTGTCATGTTTGCCGTAATGCATGTCTTTATAAAGTTAACACATTACGCTGTTTTCATACTAACCGGAGTTAGGTTATAGACTTTTGCCAGAGTATTAATGTCGATAATATTATTACAATTCAACTTCTCAAATATTCTTGCCTTATGTGTGCCTACGGTAGATGCCTGCAGATTTAGTGCATTGCATATTTCTGCTGAAGATTCTCCCTTAATAAGATGTAGAACAATTTCAAATTCTCTCGTAGATAAATTATCAAATGGGTTGCTTGATTTTTTACCAAGGGCCTCCTCAGTAAGATGAAGGTTTAAAGAATGGCTAATGTATCTTTTAGCGTTAATAACATTATTAAGCGCTTTTTTAATCTCTTCTTCAGAAGCTGTTTTACTTAAATAACCTTTAGCTCCGAGCTGTAGATATTTTTTGGCATATATTTCTTCTGAACTCATACTGAATATTAAAATATTTGCCCCAGGCCTTACCGCAATAATATTACTTACCAAACCAAAAGAATCGGTGTCAGACATATTTACATCCAAAATTATAAGCTGGTATTCTTTGTCTTTAATTTTTTTAAATGCAGTATTACCATTATCTGCCTCGTCAATAACAGAATGGGCAATATAATTTGATATAAATAGTTTTAAACCGGTTCTTATTATTGTATGATCATCTGCGAGTAAAATGTTTATCATTTTTTGGTTTTTAGTTTTTTTGAATAGGATTGAATGTTATTTGTTAAGCAACAAATCTGTTTTATTAAAAGATATGGATAATAATGTTCCTTTGCCCGGTTCGGAAGTTAACAAAACGGTGCCATCGTATAATTCGCTTCGGCTTTTAATATTAGTGATCCCTATACCGGATTTTCTTTTGGCTGTGTCAAAACCAATTCCATCATCGGCGATAGCAATAGAAAACCTGCAGTCACAATCTTCGATATTTATATTAATCTTTTTAGCCTGTGCATGTTTTAATATATTGTTTATCTGCTCCTGAACAATTCTAAAAATGTTTAGTTTAAATTTATCGTCTAACTCTTTTTCTGCAGAACTTTTAGAGTTAACAAAAATCTGTATCGGATATACCCGCATTATCTCATTTGTAAGGTCTTTAATAGAATCAGTTAAGCTTATCTCTTTTAAAGGACTTATAAGTGTTTTAGATAATTTTCTTATTTCTTCAATTGCACTTAATGTAAAAGCAGATGCATCTTTCAATAATGTATCCCGTATTTCTGTATCTGCTTTAGCCATATCAATATACATGCGGGCTGTGCCTAAAAGCTGGTTAACGTTATCATGCAGCTCTCTTCCAATTTCTAACCTTTCACTTTCATGAGCATCAAATACAGCTTCGGTTATTTGTTTTTGCTTTAGAATTTTTTCTATCTCAACTTTTTCTTCCAATTCTCTTTCCTTAGTAATATCTGTTTGCAATAAAAAAAACTGCTTTACCTCACCTTGCTCATCTAATATCGCCTGCACCTGAACCTTTACCAACACTTTCTCCCCTGCCTTAGTATAATTAAGTATCTCAAAAACAAATGGATCTTTCTGCTTTGTCTTTTCCTTTACATAATTAATAACTTCTACATCTGTTTCGGGGCCCTGCAAAAACTGCACGCAACATTTGCCAATCACCTCTTTTAATGTATAACCTGATAATCTTGTAAATGCATTATTAACCCATACGATATTTTGGTCTTTATCACTTATCACAACTCCATTAATTGTTTCTTTTGCAAGCAATGAAAGTTTTTCAATTTCATCTGTTGCAAGTTTATTTTCTGTTATATCTCTGGAATTTGCAATGATACCGTTCACTTCGGGATCATTCAGCAAGTTGGTGAATATGGTTTCCATCCATCGCCATTCTCCGGCTGCATTTACAAACCGATATGGAGTAGCCTTTATAGAGGTTTGGGTATGTATGTCGGATAATGCTTTTTTAATTATTACCCAATCATCGGGATGTATAAATGCGAAAGGGGTTTTATTTGCTATTAAATCAGAAGTATAACCCGAAAATCTTTTTATAGATCCGCCCGCATGTCTATAGTTTCCCCTCTTATCTATAATGCCTATCAAATCGGGGCCATTATGCACGAGTGATCTAAATCTTTGCTCCCGCAATACAACTTTTTGCTCTGCATTTTTTTTTCTGTTATATCTTGTGTTGCACCTATAAGCCTAACCGCCTTGCCTTTCTCATTTCGGTAAATAAAGCATCGGTTTTCTATACAGCCAATTGTACCATCGTCACGTAATATTCTACATTCCATTTCAAATGATTCCTGGGTGGCAGACTTAAGTATATCATTCAGCCTCTGATTTACTTCTTCGAGGTCATCGGGATGAATTTTTAGCCGCCAATCTTCTTTAGTTCCAATTTCCTGGCTATCGGGTGTTCTAAATATTTTTCTCCATCCTTCAGTATTTTTATGTACTTCTCCGGTAATTAAATCGAAATCCCACACCATATCATGAGTGGCCCTACTTACAAAATTATACCTCATATTGCTTTCTTCTAAAGCAATGGAATTACATTTTCTTTCTATGCTGTAACGAACTGTTTTTTCTAATAAGCTAACCGTGTAATCGCCCTTTATTAAAAAATCCTGTGCACCCAATGTAATTGCTTCAAGTGCAATTTTTGTATCTGTTTCACCAGAGTAAATTACAATGGGTGTTCTCGGGTTTGTTTTTATTAATGCTAATAAAGAATTTAATCCTGTACTGTCAGGCAAAAAAAGATCTAGTGCCCCCTTTCAGGTGAATTATTTGTAGTAAAACCAGTAATAGAATGTAGTAATTTTCTTATATTATTTTTTTTGCATGCGATAAAAGGAGCGATTATAGATTTGATTGATTTGTACTATAATCGGTTTTTGTCTGGTGTCAAATCACCTTGATTACAAACGGAAGATATTTAAAATTTCAACCTGCCCCTTCTACCTAAGCCATTACCAGGTTCTCCTAATAAATACTCGTCTTTCTAACCATTAAGGATTGAAAAGGCTAATTAGCCTATAAATAATAAAGAAGTTGCAACTCACAAAAAAACAATACGTATTATATCTGCAAAAAATGTCACGAAGAAATACAGCCGCTGTAATAAATCCGCTACAATCCAAAAAAATGCGATCACATTCTATACATTCCCTATGCTTTTTTTATTATTGACCCCTTTACGGTAGTGTTTGATACTTCACCGCTAAAGAAGCCGATGGGTTAACTCTATTTTTGGTTATTGTATAATTAATAAACGTTAAGTATGAGTACTTAACAACTTTAAAATCCATATTTATGAAAAAAGTCCTACACTTTTTAATTTCCCTTACGTTATTAACTTTTCCGGATTTAATTTTCGGCCAGGCACCAAACTTAGGAACAGCCGGCAGTTTTGCATTATTTACCGGAACCGGAGCATTTAGCAATGTTGGAACAGCAACATCTGTAACCGGCGATGTTGGAACTAATAGCGGTGCATTCACCGGATTTCCTCCCGGAACGTTAAATGGACAAAAACATGTTGCAGACGCTGTTTCAGCACAGGCTGCAACAGATGCTTGTGCAGCTTATAACGATTTACGAACCAGACCCGGCGGTTCAGTTTTAGCTTCTCCTACATTAGGAAACGGGCAGACACTAACCCCTGGCATTTATAAAATAGGATCTGCAGCAACCTTAAATGGAACTTTAACGCTCAACGGACAAAATCAATCTAATCCTTTATTTATTATCCAGATAGATGGTGCTTTAGGAACAACCGCATTGTCAAGCATTGCATTAATTAATGGAGCCACAGCATGTAATGTGTTCTTTCAGGTAAATGGCAGAGTGGATTTAGGAACTAATTCTGTTTTTCAGGGTAATATTCTTACTAACGGAGCTATCAATTTAATGGATGGTGCATCACTTACCGGCAGAGGTCTTGCCTGTGTGGGAGCTATTACATTACTTAATAATCAGGTTACAAATTGCGGGGGCAGCTCCCCACCTGCTGCAACTCTTACCGCAACATCAGCCTTAAGTGGTCAGATAACATGCAGTGGCGGAACAACCTCCTTAACGGTTACAGCAACCGGAGGTGTAGCTCCATATACCTACAGCCTTAACGGCGGAACGTTTGTAAGCAACAATGTGTTCAGCGGTCTTACAGCGGGTAACTATACTGCAACAGTAAAAGATGCAAATGGCACAACAGCCACTGCATCCTCAGTAACTGTTGCGGCAGCTCCATCAGCTATAACAGTAACTGCAACAGCCGGAAATTGTGCCGGCGGCCTTGCCACCGTAACAGCAACAGCTTCTGGCGGAACAGGCACTCTTCAATACAGCATTGATGGTGGAGCTTATCAAAGCTCAGGTGCGTTCTCAGGTATTTCAAGCGGAACAACCGTAACAATAACGGCAAAAGATGCCAATGGTTGTACAGCAACCAGTGCACCTGTAACGGTAAACTGCGTTGTAACTCCCGCAGTTCTTACTGCAACATCAACCTTAAACGGTCAAATATCATGCAGTGGCGGAACAACATCATTAACAGTTACGTCAACCGGAGGTGTTGCTCCATATACTTATAGCCTTAACGGCGGAACGTTTGTAAGCAACAATGTATTCAGTGGTCTTACAGCAGGCACCTATACTATAACAGTAAAAGATGCAAATGGCACAACAGCCACAGCAGCCCCGGTAACTGTAGCAGCAGCGCCTGCACCTGTAACAGTAACTGCAACAGCGGGTGCAGTTACTGGTGGTGTAGCCACCGTAACAGCAACAGCTTCGGGCGGAACAGGCACTCTTCAGTACAGCATTGATGGTGGTGTTACTTATCAAAGCTCAGGTGTGTTTTCAGGTATTGCTGCCGGATCAACAGTAACAGTAACGGCAAAAGATGCCAATGGTTGTACAGCAACCAGTGCACCTGTAACGGTAAGTAATGGCAGCACCGTTTCACCCCTTACTGCAACAGCAACCTCAAACGGTCAGATATCATGCAGTGGCGGAACAACATCATTAACGGTTACATCAACCGGAGGTGTAGCTCCATATACTTATAGCCTTAACGGCGGAATGTTTGTAAGCAACAATGTATTTAGCGGTATTACATCGGGTAACTATACTGCAACAGTAAAAGATGCAAATGGCACAACAGCCACTGCATCCTCAGTAACTGTTGCAGCAGCCCCATCAGCTATAACAGTAACTGCAACAGCGGGTGCAGTTGCAAATGGTGTAGCCACCGTAACAGCAACAGCATCGGGCGGAACAGGCACTCTTCAGTACAGCATTGATGGCGGTGTTACTTATCAAAGCTCAGGTGTGTTTTCAGGTATTGCTGCCGGATCAACGGTAACAATAACGGCAAAAGATGCCAATGGTTGTACAGCAACCAGTGCACCTGTAACGGTAAGTAATGGCAGCACTGTTTCACCTCTTACTGCAACAGCAGCCTCAAACGGACCGATAATATCTGTCGGCGGAACAACATCCTTAACGGTTACAGCAACCGGAGGCGTAGCTCCATATACTTATAGCCTTAACGGCGGAGCATTTGTAAGCAACAATGTATTCAGTGGTCTTACAGCGGGCACCTATACTGCAACAGTAAAAGATGCAAATGGAACAACAGCCGCTGCAGCCCCGGTAACTGTAGCAGCAGCGCCTGCACCTGTAACAGTAACTGCAACAGCGGGGGCAGTTGCAAATGGGGTAGCCACCGTAACAGCAACAGCTTCGGGCGGAACAGCTCCTTACCAGTACAGCATTAATGGCGGAGTTACTTATCAAAGTACAGGCGTGTTTACAGGTATTGCAGTTGGAGTAACCGTAACCATAACGGTAAAAGATGCTAACGGCAGTACTGTAACCAGTACACCTTTAACAATTAGCGGCGGCAGCACTATTGTAAACCTTACTGTAACAGTAACCTTAAACGGTCAGATTTTAATTAACGGCGGAACGACATCATTAACGGTTACAGCAACCGGAGGTGTAGCGCCTTATACTTACAGCCTTAACGGCGGATCGTATGTAAGCAGCAATGTATTCAGCGGATTAACAGCCGGCACATATGTAGTAACAGTAAAAGATGCGAATGGCACAATAGCCACAGCAACTTCAGTAACTGTAGCAGCAGCGCCTGCAGCCTTAACAGTAACTGCAACAGCAGGAGTAGTTGTAGGCGGTTTATGCACGGTAACAGCAACAGTTAGCGGTGGAACAGCTCCTTACCAGTACAGCATTAATGGCGGAGTTACTTATCAAAGTACAGGCGTGTTTACAGGTATTGCAGTTGGAGTAACCGTAACCATAACGGTAAAAGATGCTAATGGTATTACAGCAACCAGCGCACCTTTAACAATTAGCGGCGGCAGCACTATTGTAAACCTTACTGTAACAGTAACCTTGAACGGTCAGATTTTAATTAACGGCGGAACGACATCATTAACGGTTACAGCAACCGGAGGTGTAGCGCCTTATACTTACAGCCTTAACGGCGGATCGTATGTAAGCAGCAATGTATTCAGCGGATTAA
>JAABUN010000884.1_pt1 | contig 73313 bp, 64 predicted proteins | sample 5559311 | NCBI WGS metagenome assembly JAABUN01 (sample SAMN10711877, study PRJNA513370) | rock metagenome | isolation source: Antarctica rocks | place: Antarctica: Victoria Land, Siegfried Peak sud | reverse complement strand
GTGCAGGTTCAGCGAGGCGAGGTTGCAGGCGGAGTTGTCGAGGAACATGTACTCCGAGCAGGGGTTCGAGCCGTTGATCCGGCCCGACTCCGGCGCCGTGTGCCACTCGTTGATCGTGGTGTCGTACTGGAGACCGGGGTCGGCGCAGGCCCAGGAGGCGTCCGCCATCTGCCGCCAGAGGTCGCGGGCCTTGAGCGTCCGCGACGGCTTACCGTCGGTCCGGCGGATCAGGTCCCAGTCCTCGTCATTCCGGACGGCCTGGAGGAACGCGTTCGAGACGCGGACGGAGTTGTTGGAGTTCTGGCCGGAAACGGTCGCGTAGGCCTCGCCGTTGAAGTCGCTGGAGTAGCCGGCCGCCATCAGCGCGGCGACCTTCTTCTCCTCGTTGGCCTTCCAGGAGATGAAGGTCGGGATGTCCGGGTGGTCGATGTCGAGCGTGACCATCTTGGCGGCGCGTCGCGTCGTCCCGCCGCTCTTGATCGCGCCGGCGGCCCGGTCGCCGACCTTGAGGAAGCTCATCAACCCCGACGACGTCCCGCCGCCGGAGAGCGGCTCGCCCTCGCCGCGGATGCTGGAGAAGTTGGTCCCCGTCCCGGAGCCGTACTTGAAGATGCGCGCCTCGCGGATCCACAGATCCATGATGCCGCCCTCGTTGACGAGGTCGTCGCTCACGCTCTGGATGAAGCAGGCGTGCGGCTGGGGCCGGGTGTAGGCGTCGGCGCTCTGCCTGACCTGCCCGTCGGCCGGGTCGACGAAGTAGTGCCCCTGGGCCGGGCCGGTGATGCCGTAGGCCCAGGCCAGCCCGGTGTTGAACCACTGCGGCGAGTTCGGCGCCGCCATCTGCGTCAGCAGCATGTGCGACAGCTCCGCCTCGAACGTCTCGGCGTCCGCGGCCGTGGCGAAGTAGCCGTTCCCCTCGCCCCACCAGCGCCAGGCGCCGGTCAGCCGGCCGATCACCTGCCGGGCCGAGCGCTCCGGCCCGAGAACCGGCTGGCCCTGCTCGTCCAGCATCGCATTGCCCTCGGCGTCGAGCTGGGGCACGCCGGCCTTGCGGAAGTACTTGGAGACCATGATGTCGGCGGCGACCTGCGACCACGCGGCCGGGACCTCGGCATCCTTCATCTCGAAGACGACGCTACCGTCCGGGTTCGCGATCCGCGAAGTCCGGGTGTTCCAGGCGATATCGTCGAAGACGTCGGTGCCGGCGGTCGTGAAGCGCCGGGGGACGGTCAGCCCCGTGCCCTGCTGGGTGGAAGGGGACCGACGCGGATCAGTGTGCTCGGACATGGTCAACTCCAGCTGCAATGAGAGGCGACGGACGACGTGCCGTCACCACGGATTCAGCGATGGCCGGGTTCTGCGGGACGGTGAACCCACTCATCGGTGGACAGAACGGCCTGGGATCGTGCTGCGCTCCCGCCTTGCCAGTGCGGAGGACACCGGTCAGGGATGCGGTGGCCCAGCGCGACGCGCCGGAATCCCTTAGGGCATATATCGTATCAGCGAATAGACCAAACCACAACCACTAGTGGCCGGCAATTCGCATGGCACCTATATATGGACTCCTAGTCACAGCCCATCCTCACGGCAGTCACCACCGATCCCGGTCGCACCATGACCATGCCACGGTGTACGTACAGTACATTTCATCATGGTTTCCTTCGATAGTCAACGTTGGTGGAGACCTCCTGTTGGCCGGGCCAAGCGGACGCACGGAGCCGACGATGGACGAGCGACCGGAAGAGCTGCCGGACGACATCTGGTCTGGTCGAGGATACAAGCGGTTGGGGGAGGACCAAGAAGGGAGCCCGATCTCCGGACAACGCTGGCGATGGTGTTGAGAGCGGGACGCCAAACCGTTGGCTCCCAGTTCATCCAATCAGAAATGGTCCGCGCTCCAGACTGGCCCTGTGAGCGTTGACTGGATCAACACCCGCGTCCTTCGCTCTGCTGCCGGTCATGGGACGAACGTCGAGGGACATCCGCCCCATGGGCAGCCACATGTCCTGACTCAGACAACTGGCCGGCACCCCGACCGCAGTCGCACCAGGCAGTCAGGGCAACCCGCTTCGCGACGTTCCCCACCCAAGATCGTTGATTATTCAGTACTTTTTGGCTATACAACCCGTCCTCCACGGCGACATCATTGATGGAGCGTTCTTTTTCGATTCATCGCTACCCGCGTACGTACGCTCATTTAGACGAGGCATTCTCGAACTCCTCAAGCCCTTTCATCTGACTTGGTAGTATGCGTTACGTTCTTTAGTTGCGAAAAATTGATTTGTCTGACTACCACTGGTACCTTACTCATTGACCATATGGCCTATCCAGATGTCCGATCGGGTCACATCCGGTCAGACATCTGGATCTGTACCCGGAAGAGGAATGGTCAACCACGCTTGTTTAGCCGCCCCAGCCGGTGGTCGAGCAAGAAGGAGCAGGACATGTCCGCGTCACATCTTATGAGAGTCTTGTCTGTTCTAACCGCGCTTGTGCTGGCCTTTGGACTCTCGGGCTCCGTCGTCATGTCGAGCCTTGCAAAGGACGGCAATAACGGCCAGGGACAGCCAAGCGCATCGGCGCAACCGAGCCAGCATCCGATCGTCACAGACCAGGTCGTCGAGCCGCCGGTCGTCGAGCCCCCGGTCGTCGAGCCCCCGGTCGTCGAGCCCCCGGTCGTCGAGCCCCCGGTCGTCGAGCCCCCGGTCGTCGAGCCGCCGGTCGTCGAGCCGCCGGTCGTCGAGCCGCCGGTCGTCGAGCCCCCGGTCGTCGAGCCCCCGGTCGTCGAGCCGCCGGTCGTCGAGCCCCCGGTCGTCGAGCCCCCGGTCGTCGAGCCGTCCGCCAGTGATACCAGCAACGCCCGTCGGAGCAGTGCCAGCAACAGCGATACTGTTGTCACCAACGGAGTTGACCAGTCCGTCACGGCTGCTGCTGCCGGCAACAAGCCAGGCAAGAGCACGACGATCGATTCCATCACCACCACCTGTCAGGGCACCAACCGCGTCAGCGGGACGCTGACGGTTACCAACCCCCAGGCCGGCGCGACGATCACGCTGGTTCTTACCGCCAAAATGGGGAGTGGCTTCATTCAGACCGGAGAGAGTGTCACGATCACGCTGCGGGAAGGCGTGACGCAGTACCCTTTCTCCTTGAATATCCCCGCATCGGTCGATGAGCGAAGCGAAACGAACACACTGCGGATCGAGGTCGGTGCAGCCTCGGCGGAAATCTCGAACCCCACCGCGAAGTCCGGGTCGTTCCATTGCTACGATGTGACGCCGTCAATGTCCCCGTCCGCCAGCGAGTCGGCGTCCCCGTCCGCCAGCGAGTCGGCGTCCCCGTCCGCCAGCGAGTCGGCGTCCCCGTCCGCCAGCGAGTCGGCGTCCCCGTCCGCCAGCGAGTCGGCGTCCCCGTCCGCCAGCGACGACGAGGACGAGAGCGCCTCGGCCTCCGCTTCCGCCAGCGAGTCCGCCTCGGCTTCCGCGTCTGAGTCGGCTTCGGCCTCAGCCAGCCAGTCGGCGTCTGAGTCGGCTTCAGCCTCGGCCAGCCAGTCAGCGTCCCAGTCGGCCAGTGCGTCCGCGTCTGAGTCCGCCAGTGCTTCTGAGTCGGCCTCGGCCAGTGCCTCCGCATCGGACAACATGGGCAATCGGGTGACGCTTTGCCAAGCGACTGGTAGCCGGACGAACCCCTTCGTCGTGATCACCGTGAGCGCGGTCGCCGCGTTCAACCGGATCAACAGTCCGTCGGACCCGCAGAAGGACGACATCATCCCGACGTTCACCTTCAACGGGCAGACCTTCTCGCAGAACTTTGACGCGAACGGTCAGGCCATCTTCAACAATGGCTGCCAAGCTCTGGCCAGCGCCTCGGCCTCGGCCAGCGAGTCGGCGTCCCCGTCCGCTTCTGAGTCCGCCAGCGAATCGGCCTCTGAGTCCGCCAGTACGAGCCCGAGCGCGTCAGCAAGTGGCGTGGTTGGAGGAGTCTCGGCCGCTCCGAGCGCATCAGCCTCCCCGTCGGCCAGCGCTTCGGCCAGTGAGTCGGCCAGCGCCAGCGCCTCGGCCAGCGAGTCGGCGTCCCCGTCCGCTTCTGAGTCCGCCAGCGAATCGGCCTCTGAGTCCGCCAGTACGAGCCCGAGCGCGTCAGCAAGTGGCGTGGTTGGAGGAGTCTCGGCCGCTCCGAGCGCATCAGCCAATGCCTCGTCTTCCAGTAACGGCAACGCCAGTAACAATGGCAACGCCAGCAACAATGGCAACGCCAGCAACAATGGCAACGCCAGCAACAATGGCAACGCCAGCAACAATGGCAACGTCAGCAACAATGGCACGGGTGGTACAGCCAGTCCTTCCGGCTCGGGTGGAGCGAACTCCCTCCCGAACACCGGTACCGGCGACTCCGGCATGGGTACCTCGCTGACCTGGGTGCTGTTCGCGCTCATGGCTGTCGCCGGTGTGGTCGCCGCAAGCTTCGGTCTGCGCCGCCGCAAGGTCTAGTTGGACCGTATCTCTGATCCGGTGAGGTGACCCGGCAACGAGTAGCTTCACCGATCTTGAGACATACAGCAGGCCGGTTCGGGATGTCCCAAACCGGCCTGCTGACGTTTTCCGGTTGGCGCGCCTGCCGATCCCGGCTCGACGGAGTTGGTCGGTCGATCGCGAACCCCAGGACCGGGAATTCGATGCCAGCGAACAAGCTGCCACCGATCAGGTACGAACAAACCGGATGTCCGCCTTCGGCGCCATGGGTCGATCCAACGGAGACACAGATCACCAGACAGTCTCAGGCGATCCCTGGGAGATGTGAATCTGAGGTGGCACGAACAGCAGCACCCTGGTCGCATCGCCATTGCTTGCGATGATCTGGACCAGATAGCTCTGGGCATCAGCGACGAGCGCGGCGGTGTCGATCCCGGCGACGGCGGACGGGAAGCCGGCGACCCGACCAATCCCGTCGGTCAACTTGATGACCGCGCCGGACCGGTTGCCATTCCGGGCATGGTGGACGCCGATCCCGATCTGAAGGATGCCCTGGTACAGCTCGCGGATCGGGCCACGCTCGGCGTGCCACTCCTCCTCGATCACCTCGTGGGCCTCGTAGTACGCGCCGGCGTTGAACAGCGCGATCCCCTCCCGCACTCCCGCCGGCAGGGAACCGGTCGCCAGGACGTCGCTCGTCGCCTCATCGATCAGCGGCTGGAGGAACGCCGCGACCCGCCGGAAGGGTTCGTCAGGCTCCGGCCCGAGCGGCGACTCCAGCATCAGCGGGCCGTCGTACCGGGTCGCGACCGCCCGGAGCAGCGCCGGCCACGACAGGTCCCCGTCGCCCGGCGGCAGGTGACGGATCCCTTGACCGGCGATCACGGGATCGGATCGGAAGTCGCTCAGATGGACGTTGGCCAGACGCTTGCCCATCGCGGACAGCATCAGGAACGGGTTGGCCCCGGCCTCGGCCGCCTGGAACGGGTCGAAGGTGAAGCCGGTTCGGTCATCGCCCCGGACATTGAGCCGATCGGCGAAGCGGCGCGCGTCCCGAACGGTCGGGAGTGCGCAGTAGGAGACGTTCTCGATCGTCAGCGTGATTCCCGCCGTGGCGCAGCGCTTGGCCAGCCGGGCGGCGGCCTCCGGGAAACGCGCCATCAGGGCCGGTAGGTTGGACTCGTGCCGGCGGGACGGGCCATGCCAGACGAGCACGATCGCACCGAGCAGCGTAGCTGCCTCGATCGCCCGATCGAACAGGTCCCAGCCGGCCGCCACATCGGCGGGAACGTCGCTGAAGACCGGGTGCAGCGCCTGTTTGACATGCACGCTCCGGACGCTCGCCCCGGCCATGTCGAACGCCTGTCTAAGGTCGCGTGCGAACGCGGGCTGGCACTCCTCCGGACTCTGAAGCATGACCTCGACATCCCGGACGCCGAGCCGGGCGACGAGCGCGGGCGCCACCAGCGTCCCCGCGTGGGGCCAGAAGGCACCGGTCGAGATCCCCAGCCGGTTCGCACTCATCCTCATGCCCTTCCGTGATCGGTTGTGACGACTCACGGGCAATGCGCTCGTTAGGCATCGTTGCTGATGATCCGACTGTTGGCGGATAGCCGGGAACCGACGCTTGCGCCAACCGCCGATGCGGCCAAGTATTGCCCAGCCAGTCGGTCGTCGTGGCGGCGCCCGGAAGAGCCCGCCGTCGCCTTCGCGTGCTACCATCTCTGGCTGATTCAACCGATCCGACCATGTCCACCCGTCGCCCACCGCGAGTCAGCCCGCGTGGCTCTGTCGCCGGCGCATGGAGACACCCCGGGTGTCCCAGCTGGATGACCGCACCGGGTCGCAGCGAGCAGAGAGGAGTCACGCATGAGCGCCAACCCGATCGACGCGCCAGCCCCTGACTCCCCGATTGCTGCCTCTGCCGCCGAACGCGATCCGGCGGCGGAGCCGCCGCCAGCCGCCGTCGGCCCGCGCCTGACGAAGCTGGAGGTCCACGGCTTCAAGAGCTTCGCGACCCGGACGACGCTGGTCTTCGAGAAGGGCATCACCGCGGTGATCGGCCCGAACGGCAGCGGCAAGTCGAACGTCTCCGACGCCGTCCGCTGGGTGCTGGGCGAGACCAGCCAGAACGCCCTCCGGAGCCGCAGGACCGACGACGTCATCTTCGCCGGCGGCAGCGGCCGGGCGCCGCTCGGGATGGCCGAGGTCACCGTCACCTTCGACAACAGCACCGGCTGGCTACCGAGCGAGTTCACCGAGGTCACGATCACCCGCCGGGCCTTCCGTGGCGGCGACTCCACCTACCTCATCAATGGCCGCCGCGTCCGGCTCCGGGACGTCCACCACCTCGTCGCGTCGCTGGGGCAGAGCTACACCGTGGTCGGCCAGGGCCTGATGGACGCCGCCCTCAGCCAGCGGCCGGAGGAGCGCCGCGGCCTGTTCGAGCACGCCGCCGACCTGGCCGGGCTCCGGATGAAGGCGGCCGAGGCGGAGCGCAACCTGACCGAGGTCGACGCCAACTCGACCCGGCTCAAAGACCTGCTCAGCGAGCTCGAGCCGCGCCTGAAGACGCTGGAGCGCAACGCCCGCCAGGCCCGCGACTGGCAGTCGGTCCGCGACACCCTGCTCACGATCCAGCGAACCCACTACCGGTCGGTCTACACCGCCGCCGCCCGGGCCGCCCAGGCCGCCCAGGAGATCGCCGGACAGGCGGAGGCAGCCGTTTCGGCCGGCGAGACCCGGCTATCGACCCACGTCGCCGCCGAACTGGCCCACCGGCAGGCGCTGGAGCGGGCGATGCAGGCGCTGGAGCGGTTCGGCGCCCACCTCCAGGCGACCAGCGAGGAGGCCCAGCGGGTCGGGCACCAGCGCGACCTGGCCGGAGAGCGGCTCCTCGCCCTCACCCGGCGCCGGCAGGACATGGCCGACACCCAGGCCGGGCTGGACGACCAGGCGGCGACGATGGCGACCGAGCTGGCCGCCGTCGTCAGCCAGACCGCGGCGGTCGAGGCCAGTGTCGCGACGGCACGGGCGGCGATCGCCGCCCTCCGGCGCGAGTCCTCCGAGGTCAGTGCCCGCCGCACCGGCCATGAGCGGGAGGTCGAGCGGCTCCGGCGGGATCTGCGCGACAGCGAGCGCCGGGCGACCGACCAGCAGCGCCAGGCCGCCCTGCTCGAGCAGCGCCGGGACCTCGATGCCGCCGAGTTGACCCGCCATGAGCGGGCGATCGCCGAGCGAGCCGGACGGATCACGGAGGCGACAGCCGAACTGGCCGGCCACGACCGGGACGTCGCCGGGCAGCAGGCGGCCGAGACGGAGCTGACGACCCGGCTGGCCGCAATCACCGAGCGCGAGCGGACGGCCGCGACGGCGGTCAGCGGCGCCCGCCGGGAGCTGACCGGCGCCGACCGGCAGCTCGGCGAAGCGGCAGCCCGCCAGCGAGCGCTTCAGCAGATGCACGACAGCGGTGCCGGGCTCCACGCCGGGGTCCGGGCCGTCGTCCAGGCCGCCCGGACCGGCGAGCTGTCCGGCATCCGCGGGACCGTCGGCGAGCTGATCGGGGTGCCGTCCCGCTACGACACGGCGATCGAGGTCGCCCTCGGTGGGCACCTGCAGGACGTCGTGGTCGACCGCTGGGCCGACGCCGAAGCCGCCATCGCCCACCTGCGCCGGGTCCGGGCGGGGCGGGCGACGTTCCAGCCCCGCGAGACGGTCCAGGGCCGGGGCGGTCGCGGCCGGCCCGACGCGGCGCTGCGGCGGCCTGGCGTCCACGGGATCGCCAGCGAGCTGATCGAGATCGTCGACGAGTTCGCCGGCGTCGCCGAGGCGCTGCTCGGCCGGACGATCGTCGTCGACGACCTCCCGGTCGCACGGTCGATCCTCGGCGACCTGCCGACCGGCTTCAGTGCCGTGACGCTCGACGGCGATATCGCCCGGACCGGCGGCTCGGTGACGGGCGGCGCGGCCGTCCGGGAGACCGGGACGCTGGCCCGGGAACGCGAGCTCCGCGAGTTGCCCGACCAAGTCGCGGCACTTGAAGCGCAGCGGCAGGGCTGCCTCGACGCCCTCGCGGCCTCCGAAGCGGTTCCGGCGAAGATCGCCGCCGAATCCCGCGCCGTCGAGGCGGACCTGGCCGGCCTCCGGGCGATGGCGCGGGAGCGGGCCGGGCAGCGCAAGCGGCTCGCGGTGTGGCTGACCGACCTCGAGCATGAGCTGGGCGGGGCCGAGCGCCGGATGGCGGCGATCCGTCAGTCGATCGCCTCCCGCGGCGACGAGCAGGCCGCCATGACCGCGGCCGAGGCGACGCTGGCCGAGGAACAGATCGGCCTCCAGACCCGGCTCGAAGCCGCCGAGACGGCGCTGGCCGACGTCGGCAGCGCCGCGACGACCGCCGAGCGGGCCATCGCCGACCACCAGCGCGACCTCGCCACCCTGGAGGAACGGCTGCGGGCCGAGCGCCGCCGGCAGGCCTCGCTGGCCGCCCAGCGCCAGGCGCTCCAGGACGAGCTCGCGACCCGGGCCGAGCGGTCCGCGACGCTCGACGGGGAGATCGCCGCCCTCGAAGGCCAGCGCCAGCGGCTGGAGCGGGAGACGACCGCCCTCCAGACCCAGCTCGCGACGGCCCGGGAGCAGCGTCAGCCGCTCGACGCCGCCGTCCGGACGGCGCAGATCGCCCTGACCCGCGTCACCGGTCAGATCGACGCCACGCGCGGCGCCCAGCTCGACCACGAGCGAGCCCGGGGCGAGGCCGGTCTCGGGCTGGAGCGGACCCGGGCCGACCTGACCGCGATCGAGCTCCGGATCGTGGACGACCTCCAGCTCGGCGACCCGGCCGGCATCCTCGTCCCCACCGGGTCGCACCAGACGGACGGCGATCCGGCAGTCACCCCGCCGATGCCGGCCGACCCGGAGCGCGAGATCGCCCGGCTCCGGGAGCGGCTCCGCCGGATCGGCTACGTCGGCGACGACGCGATCGGCGAATTCGAGCGCGAGTCCAGCCACCACGCCTTCATGCGCGAGCAACTCGACGACGTCCAGCAAGCGGCCGTCGCGCTGCGGCAACTCCTGGCCGAACTCCATGCGACGATGCGGGAGCGCTTCGACGAGACCTTCGGCCGGGTCGCGGCGGCGTTCGGCGACGCCTTCGCCGAGCTGTTCGGCGGCGGCTCGGCCCGGCTGGTGATGACGAGCGCCGAGAGCGGCGGCACCGGCGGCGCGCCGGGCGGGATCGACATCGTCGCCCAACCCCCAGGCAAGCGGTCCCAGAACCTGTCGCTCCTGTCCGGTGGCGAGCGGTCCCTGACGGCGGCGGCGCTGCTGATCGCGATCCTGCGGGTCAACCCGACGCCGTTCTGCCTGCTGGACGAGGTCGACGCCGCCCTCGATGAGGCCAACGTCGTCCGCTTCCGGGCCCAGCTCCAGCTCCTCAGCCAGGACACGCAGGTGATCGTGATCACCCACAACCGCGGCACGATCGAGATCGCCAACACGCTCTACGGGATCACGATGGGCGCCGACGGCGTCTCGAAGATGCTGTCCCTCCGGATGGAAGAGGCCGACGCGGCGGAGTAGCCGTATTCGTACAAACAGCCGAGACGCTGCGGTGCCTCTCGTAGGGGAGTCCGCTCTCGCCACGTTGGCGGCTCCCGGCCGCCGCAGCGGCCTTCGCCGTCAGGCGAGATCCTGCCGAACGGCCAACATCCGGTCGGCGAGCAGACCCCTCCCCCAGCGAAGCGAGAACCCCTCCCCGGCCCGGTTTCGGCACTGCGGTGCCTCAACGTCCGGAGAGGGGCTTCATGCAGGTCGGCTTCGCCTTCCCGCTGAACCCTGCATCGGGGCAGCGGGGAGCGAGACCGTCTCGTAGGGGCGACGCCGGCCAGCAGAAAGTCCTTCTCGACCGTAGTGGGAAGGGACCGCTCTGCGCCGGAAAGGATCACCCAACACGGAACGTGCGGACATCAGCCTCGAAGACGCCATGGGGCGTTATCGACCACCTTCGGTCACACACGATGGGATCTGCTATGGCAACCATCCCGCTGGGAAACGTCCCTTAGTGACCAGTCCGGGATGCCAAGCGGTAGCTGGCGTACTGAGGACGGCGCAAAGGTCGTGGCGAACTCCACATGCTCAATGGCTAGAGCAATTCTGCTCGGCTTCCAGAGCGTGGCGTAAATGACTTGGCCGGTCGAGAGGACCGCGACGACGGAGGTTGTCGCGTCCTGTCCGCGACCAATTTGGGCATGCAGATAGACGACCAAGACTTCGCTAAATATCTGCGGCGCACGGAAAACAGCAACGGTACGAACGGTACGCAGGCGCCGACTGCACGGCTGAGCGCCAGCGCCAGCGCCAGCGCCAGCGCCAGCGCCAGCGCCAAGCTGCTGCTGCTGCTGCTGCTGCTGCTGCTGCTGCTATCCAAACTAAGACCGACCGGTTCAGTCAACGCACACGATGGGATCCTGTTGGTTAGGATCGATTTAGATCACTGGATCTAGCCACCTGTAGAACTTGACGTATGCATCAATGTCGCGCTGAGGGATCCCGGCGAATCCTCTGCGTTTTTTATTGGGAGACATAGTATCCAACGCTTGTCGCTCGCGGCTCGTGAAGCTCGGCAGCACTACTTCGACGGCGGTATCGTCCGCCGAAACCTCCTCCATTTCTCCAAAGCGAGCTACCTCGATGCGTTCATGGACTGTCGAGTGGTCGACGATCCCGACGATCATCTGCATCCGGGCCCCATCCTTGTAGCGAAGGTTCAAGAGTTGCTGCCAGACGGCGCCGTCGCCCCGACTGGCGAGCGCGCGGTTGATACGCGCCGTCACGAGCTCGCGTTGCGTTGCGGCCAGTCCCCAGTCACCCAGCTTGGCCTCCGTCGCCGCCAATGGGACGTTGTCCGCTCCAACCGCTAACCGTAGATCGTCCATACGGTTCGTCGTGCCTGGATGGCAGTTCAACGTGACGGCCAGCACGCTGCCCGGCACCATACGCAGGCCGAGAAGTTCGCAATCCGCCAACTCATCGAAGCGCAACCGTTGGGTATAGTCCAACCAGACGACATGCCTTTGCGACCAGTTCAGGCCAGGTAGGACGGTCGCAGAGGTTCCCTGCACCACGTTAACGAAGTCGAACGGTTTGTTGAATTGGCAACGCAGGACGTAGCTCGCATCTCCCTCGATGCTAGTCATTTGGTTGATGCCCAACTGCCTGTGAACGAGTTCGAAGTCGACGAACTGATGGGCTCCAAAGCCGACGTATGCGCTCTTCGAGAGGTCGTCGACTACGTGAAGCCGCTTGAGCACTTCCACGAAAATGCGACGAACCACTTGTTTGGCAGGACGATCCCCATAGTCTGGCTTGCGATCCGTGCTCACTCTTCGACCTCACGCTCATAGAAATAGTCGAAGATCTGGCGACCAATTGCCGAAGCGGTGGTGGTCCCTAAGCGGTCCGAGATCTGCTGGAATTGGTCTAGCGGGGCGTCGAACTGAATCCTCCTAACCTGCGGCCGTGCGACGCCAGACCTTGGTTTCCGAGGTGGCGGAGGGACCGCGAACTTCTCGCTCTCGTCTAACCTCTCGATCGTCTTCAGGGTCGCCGCCTTCGCCGCGAGGATGACGGGCGTGTCCTCCGGGTTAACGGACAGCCGCTCCTCGCCCTTCATCCTATTGATTATGGCCACGACCTCCGACCCCGCAACCTTGATCTCAGCCTGGACTCGTCGCCAGACTCGGGACTCCTCGTCGATCCCCGTCTTCGTGGTGTTCCATGGCAGATCCTCGGTCGACCGAGCCGTAAGGAACACGTAACCTCTAAACTGCCGGTACTGCGGGTGGTACATTGGTAAGGTCTCGCCCCACCCCGTCAGCCGGGAGCGCTCACGCATGAGGAGCAGACGACCGTTACAGAAGACCCACCATCCGGCGTCCGTTCCCCCGCGGAACTGCTCGGCGTCCCCTTCATCTTTGGTGTCGTCGCCCCTGTCGAGTCTCGTGAGACCAGCGATCAGCCGGACGGTAACCTCGCCGTGCTTCGCTCCGATCACGAATGTGCGGTTCATGGGCTTGAAATCGGTCCCACTCAGCAGTTCGACCTCCAGCCCCTCGATATCCCGTTCATTGAGCTCGAGGCGTATCCCTTCGGCCATGGCCGCTTGGTGACGAAACCGAATGCTCTCGCGTAGCTGCGACAGGAAGCCGGTGTCTGCGAAGTCCTCAGCAACCGATGGGTCGAGTCTGATGACTTCAATTGAGGTCCCGCGACCAGCCTTGCTCGGATCGTATTGCCGATCCGCTTGCGTCATGCGGAAGGTCCAGATGCGGTCCTCCGCTTGGACCCACTGGTCGACGTCCACCGACATCTCGAAACGGGTGGAGGATGTGCGGGATTCGATAGAGAAGTAGTTGCCGAGCTTGAATAGCGCCCGCTTCATTCCGACCCCGAACTGTCCAACCGATCCTGGCGTCCCCTTGTAGGCACTCGGCCGTCCGAACCGGAATGCGTATTGGCGCGCCACATCGAGATCGATCCCACCGCAGTTATCGCGAATACTGAACTTTTGGGGTAGCACCGAAATACTGATCCAGTAGTCGTTTGGAGTAGGTCCAGTGCCTGCTTCCTCCGCCATTTGGGCGCGGGCTCCGTCGATGCTATTGTCCAGAAGGTCCATGATCGCCGGGATTAAATCGATGTCGCGTGTCAACATATCAACGAATAGAGCGCGTTCGGGTTCAGCGTCCACCGTCAGATCGCTATCGATCTCGTCGGCCTTCTCCATAAGATCGGACATGCTCGACTCCTCTTGGACTGGGAAACCGCTAGATTGGTGAGAGCGACCCACGATGGATGCGTAGGGCTCCACCGGACCGTTGGCGAGCAATTGGATGGTCCAATCACCTTGTCCGCGATCGTCGTTTTGATCGGCACGCGGTACACTCGAGGAATTCCTGCGGCGACCCGCTATTCTACTTCGGAGCAATAGACGCCATGGCCGGAACCGTCGTGGACTTGTTCTCGGGCTGCGGTGGGTTTGGACTCAGTGCCCACCAAGCTGGCTTCGACGTCGTCGCTGCCGTCGACGTCGACGTCGACCTCACTTGGTCCCATACTCGGAACTTTCCGAATACTCGCATGCTAGTCGGCGACCTGGCTACCCCCGACATCCGGACGATTCTCGGCGATCTCATGGTCGAACGCATCGACGGCGTCATTGGCGGCCCCCCTTGCCAAGGCTTCAGCGTGATCGGCCGCGGTCGATCCGGAGATCTTCGGAACGACCTTGTGGGCGCCTTCTTCCGCCACGTCGAGACGATCCGTCCTCGTTTCTTCGTCATGGAGAACGTCGCTGGGCTCCTTGCCCCAGGCAATCGGGGACTCCTCGACCATCAGATCGATATGATCTCAAGGCACTACCACGTCGGTCCGCCCCTTCGCCTTAACGCCAAGGATTTCGGCGCTCCTACCGACCGACGTCGCGTCGTGGTCGTGGGAATCCGCCGCGGCGAGGCTGGCGCCTTCGACCCTTCGCTCCTGACGCCCGAGACCCAGCCGACGCGGGTTCGTGACGCCATATGGGATCTAACCGACGTCTCACCTTCGACTGACGTCGAAGGTGACCTAGATTGGTGGGACGTGAGTGCCTCAGGGTCGTCCGCATTCGCAACATCGCTCAGGGCCGATCCAATTCCTAATCTGGGTTGGGAACCTGCCGTCACCCGCATGCGCCAGAGACGAATCTCCGGTATGCGACGAACCATCCATGCCCCATATGTCATCGAGCGATTCGCCAATTTGGAACCAGGGAAGCGCGACCCCGTAGGTCGTCATCAACGCCTGAAGTGGGACGGTATTTCTCCGACGCTCCGTGCCGGCACCGGTAGAGAGTTCGGGTCGTACCAGTCAGTGCGACCTATCCATCCCAGCGAACCCCGAGTCATCACCACTCGGGAGGCTGCCCGATTGCAAGGCTTCCCGGACTGGTTCGTCTTCCACCCAACCATCTGGCACAGCTTTCGCATGATCGGAAACAGTGTCTCGCCGTTCATGGGCACCGCGGTACTTCGTGCAGTTCGACAAACCTTCGAAGCGCGATCGGGCAACCCAAGGGTGGCCTCGGTCGCGGACTAGCCAGCACCGACGGACGAGGCTGGCCAAGGGACGATACAAACATGGCCGACCCCTCTATCCCCACAGTACCAAGCCCCTCGCCCGAGGCGACCAGGGCGAGGATGCAAGGCAACCGATCACGCGATACTAAGCCAGAGCTCGCGCTACGTTCGGCGCTCCATCGGCGTGGTCTCCGCTATCGGGTTCAGATGAATCCTCTGCTCGGCGTCCGACGGAGGGCGGACATCGTGTTCACCCGACAGCACGTGGCCGTCTTCGTGGACGGCTGCTTTTGGCACGGTTGTACACACCATAAGCGCCTCCCAGTCACGAACCGGGAGTTCTGGGCGAACAAGATCGATGCTAACCGCCGACGGGACGCCGACACAGATCAGCGTCTCGCCGGCGCGGGCTGGCTCTCGGTACGCGTTTGGGAGCACGAGTCGCCACAGGTGGCCGCGGAGCGTATCGCGACGATCATCGAACAACGATCGAGACATTCCCCGCCTACTACTTGGTAACGGTCCTTCGCGCCCATGAGAAACGGTCCCGGTACAAATTGCTGGGACCGACTCTACGTCCGGGACGACGTGCGGTGGAGTCTACGCGGCCCGCCGGTCCGGAGGCTGGTCCATCTGAACCACATTAGGCGACGTCGCACTCTCAATGGACGGAGCTATGCCTCTCGGCTTCCAGAGGTTGGCGCACATGACTTGGCTGGCGACCAAGACACCGACGATGCCGGTCGCGATGTTGATCAGTACCCACCCGCCCTGCAGTGCCGTCACGATTAGCCCAGCGACCAGACATATAGCGAACGTCACGAGCCCACGCGCCTGCGAGCTCCACCCTCAATGAGCCAGTTAGCCGCCACCTGAGCGCCCGTCATTGGGTGGCGAGTCCGAGCGTGTGATGCGTATGAATGCCGGCACCCGGCGTCCCGCGTCACCCCGGACGGTGAAATGGCCCTGCACGGAATGTGCGCAGACGGACCCGGAACGCCGTCTGGCGTTGCCGATGACACCTGGGGGGATCTGCCATGGCGACCATCCCGCTCCCGATTGCGAGCAAAAGAGACGTCCACCGGGCACTGCTGGCCGACGGCTGGGTCGATGTCTCCCGGCCACGGAGCGACCACTTCATGCTCGAGCACCCGGATCGTCCCGGTCGCCGGGTCAAGCTGTCGCACGGGTCGCGGCCGCTCTCGAAACCGGTCATCAACCACATCATCGAGCAGGGCGGCTACACCCGGGAGTCCTTCGTCGCCCTCCTCGATCGAACCTGACCCCACCCGATCCGCCCTCGGAGCCGCCTATCCCGCCTCGGTCACGAACAGCCGGACGACCGCGATCCCGGCGACGCAGGCGGCGATGCTGACGGCGTTGCTGGCGACGAGGTAGAGCAGCGCCCGGCCGCCGTGGCCGGTGTCGAACAGCTGGACGGTCTCGTAACTGTAGGCGCTGAAGGTCGTGTAGCCGCCGAGGAAGCCCGTGATCAGCGCCCAGCGCCAGGCCGGATTACTGATGCTCCGGTCGAGCAGCAGCGTGCTGATCAGCCCGATCAGGAACGACCCGGTGATGTTGATCACGAGCGTGTTGAGCGGGAACGCCGTCCCCGACCACCGGGCGATCAGCGTCCCGAGCCCATAGCGGGAGCAGGCGCCCAGACCACCACCGACGAAGATCCAGATGAATGCCATATCTGCTGGCTCCTCAGCCGCTCGCTGGTCGCGGCAAGCGGAAATCGACAGAACCAGCCCACGGGCGACGATGCCGGAGGGACATCATGGAATGGTTCATGCTTTGACAGTGTCGAACCATTGATTCCATTCCGAAACAGGGTTCACGCCCTCTCGTACACAAAGCCAGGTCCCCATGACGACGTTGAGTCTCCCGACGCAGATGCCGCTGCGCAGTATGACACCGGTCGCTGGCGACCCCGCTCGCGATGTTTTGCTCCATGACGCCATGACCAGCCGCACCCACCTCGCCGATCTGTGGGTGAACACTCCGCGCGCCCTGATCCTGGTCTTCCTCCGGCAGTATGGCTGTCCGCTGTGCCGGGAGCAGGTCGCCGCCCTGCGCGAGCGCCACGACGCGTTCCTGGCCGAGGGCGTCGCTGTCGCCGCGATCGGCCAGGGTACTCCGCGGGACGCCCGCCGCTTCCGGGAGCAGCTCTCGCTCCCGTTCCCGATCCTGTCCGACGCTGATCGGTCCGCCTTCGCGGCCTATGGCCTGGTGGACGGGACGGTCGAGCAGATCTACAGCTTGGCGCCGGGGCTACGGCTCGCCGGCGCGATGTTGCGCGGTCACCTGCCCCACCGGACCGTCGGCAGCGCCCGGCAGTTGCCGGGCACGTTCGTGATCGATCGCAACGGCATCGTCCGGATGGCCCACCCCGGTCTCCATGCCGCCGACGTCCCGGAGATCGCGATGCTGCTCCCGCGGATCGTCGGGATGGTCCCGCTCTCCACGCCAGCGACCTGATCGCACAGCACCACCCGCTTCGTTACATGGACATGTCCTGTCGAACCGAGCGACGGGATCACGGCTTGGGCAACCTGCCTATCTCTGTGGAACCATCTGCTCCCCACGCCGGCCCTATCTGGTAGCATCCGACCGGAACCGCCCTCTTCATCTGTCCCAGCCAGTCGCCGTCGGTCGTCGCCCCGGAACGGGCGCCCCCGTGGAGGTTCGCCGGGTCAGCGAGGGGAACCCCACCAGTCACCGGAACGGGCACGCGGTTCTTCCGGTTTTGTGTGCGCCCGGCCGGCTGGCTGCGCACCGCCGCCTGGCATTTGCGCCGGGCGACAAGGGAGTGACCGAATGAGCCACGAGACCAACCAGAACACCAACAACCCGAACGTCCTCCGGATCAGCCGCCGCGCCATCCTCGGCGGCCTCGCCGTCGCCCCGGTCCTGGCCGCGGCCGGTCTCAGCGCCCGCCGGGCCGGCGCCCAGGACGGTGGCCAGATCACGATGGTGACCGACACCGCCGGGATCGGCGACGGCAACTTCAACGACCTCGCCTGGGCCGGCTGCCAGCGGGCCGGTGAACAGTTCGGCTACACCGCTCGCTATCTTGAGTCCCTTGACCAGAATTCCTACTTCCCGAACCTGGTCGAAGCGGCCGGATCGAGCGCGATCGTGATCGCGGTCGGGTTCCTCCTGGTCGATGCCGTGACCGAGGTCGCCCCGCAGTTCCCGGACACCCCGTTCGTGATCCTCGACGCAGTGGTCGAGGCCGATAACGTCCAGTCCTTCCTCTTCAAGGAGCAGGAGGGCGGCTTCCTCGGAGGCGTCGCAGCTGCCATGTACAGCACGACCAAGTCGCTGGGCATCATCGGCGGCGAGGAGATCCCGCCGGTCGTCCGCTACGAGGTCGGCTTCACCGCTGGTGCCCGGACGGTGCTCGGGGCCGAGTTCCAACCGCTGGTCAGCTATGTGGGGTCGTTCGGTGACCCGGCCGGTGGACAGGCTAACGCGACGGCCCAGTACGACCAGGGCGCCGATATCATCTTCCCGATCGCCGGTCTGACCAACAACGGCATCTTCGAGGCCGCCCGGACCCGTGGCCTGGTCAACTCCGTCATCGGTGTCGACTCCGACCAGCGAGCGATCGGGGCCGCCGAGCAGATCTTCTTCATCGGCAAGGGCCTCGATGTCGCCGTCGTCGACTCCGTCCAGGCGCTCGCTGAAGGCACGTTCGCCGGTGGCGTCAACAACCTCGGCCTGATCGAGAATGGCGTCAGCATCGGTGACCCGGATGGCAAGCTCTCGACCGAGATCACCGCCGCCGTCGAGGTCTATCGCCAGGCCATCATCGCCGGCGAGATCGTCGTCCCGGTCGACCGCGACACGCTGGACGCCTTCACGCCCGTCGTGCTCGAGGTCCCGGCCAGTGCCGCCACGCCGGGCGCGACGCCTGCCGGGACGCCGGACGCCACCCCGGTCAGCTAGCCCGGTTCCCGCCTCTGAGCCAGGCTGTTGCGGCCTGGCTCAGGGACAGTGCGGCGCTCGTTCGACGCACGGCCAACGCCGACCGCAACGGTGGTCTGCCCTCGTCACGGCGGTCGGCGCGGACGTCGCAGGGGCGATCCCTTGTGGTCGCCCAGCCCGTCAGGGCCATCGCCGGCAGGCGAGACCTGCCGGCCAACGCACGGCCCACCATAGTGTCGTGTCGGTCGCGTGAACGATGGCGCCTTCGGCGCGGGCGACCACAAGGGATCGCCCCTACGGATCGCGCCGTGCCCACTGCATCCCGCAGGGGCGCGGCGTCTCGCGTTGCGAAACCCGTTCCCCATCGGCATCGGCTTCGATCGGGTCCACGCGGTATGCTTGCGCGACCGCACCGTCAACACGTCTCACCTGTCCCAACGACTCACCGGCCGGCGATCGTCCGCCGCTTCGCCGATCGGCGCCGTGTCCAGCCAGGGAGCCTCGTCGCTCCACCGGGAATGCCCATGGAGCGCCCCTACGCCGTCGAGATGCGCGGCATCGTCAAACGGTTTCCGAACGGCGTCGTCGCCAATGACGGGATCGACCTGATCGTCCGCGAGGGCGAGATCCACGCCCTGCTCGGGGAGAACGGGGCCGGCAAGTCGACCCTGATGAACATCCTGTTCGGGATCCACCACCCCGACGAGGGCACCATCCGCGTCAACGGCCAGCCCGCCAGCCACACCGGCCCGCGTGAGGCCGTCGAGCACGGCCTCGGCATGGTCCATCAGCACTTCATGCTGATCCCCCGCTTCACCGTCGCCGAGAACGTCATCCTCGGCCAGGAAGACCGGATCAGCGGCGGGATCACGCTCGACCGGGCGACGGCCGAGCGCAAGGTCCGCGAGATCGCCGACGGCTACGGCCTCAGCGTCGACCCCGGCGTCCGGGCCGGGGAGCTGCCGGTCGGGATGCAGCAGCGCGTGGAGATCCTCCGGGCGCTCTACCAGGGCGGAAAGATCCTGATCCTGGACGAGCCGACCGCCCTGCTCACCCCACAGGAGGTCGACGACCTCTACGTCATCCTGCGGCGGCTGCGCGAGAACGGCACGACCGTCATCTTCATCACCCACAAGCTGCGCGAGGTCGCCGCGATCAGCGACCGCGTCACCGTCATCCGGCGGGGCCGGACCGTCGGCACCCGCGAGACGGCCGAGACGACGGCGTCGAGCCTGGCCGAGCTGATGGTCGGCCGCGGCGTCAGCCTCAAGGTCGACCGGCCGGAGGCGGAGCCGGGCAAGCCCGTCCTCGTCGCCAGGAACCTGTCGATCGGCCCGGCCGGCAGCGGCGCCCTCAAGGACCTCTCCCTGACGCTGCGCCACGGCGAGATCGTCGGGCTGGCCGGGGTCGAGGGCAACGGCCAGGCCGAGCTGATCGAGGTCCTGGCCGGGATGCGCCGGCCGGACCACGGCACCGTCACCCTGAACGGTCGCGACATCACCGGCCTCAACACCGAGCGCCGCCGCCGGGCCGGTCTCTCCTACATCCCGGAGGACCGCCAGGAGCGCGGCCTCGTCCTCGACTTCTCGCTGACCGAGAACCTGATGCTGGGCCGGACCGACACGAAGCCGTTCAGCCGGGGCGGCTGGCTGAACCTCGGCGCCGCCCGGACGATCACCCGCGACCTGATGCGACGGTTCGACGTCCGGGCGCCATCGTCCGAGACGCCGGCCCGGTCGCTGTCCGGCGGCAACCAGCAGAAGCTGATCATCGCCCGCGAACTCTACCGGGGTCCGGACGTTCTGCTGGCGACGCAGCCGACCCGCGGCCTCGATGTCGGCGCGATCGAGTTCGTCCACAAACAGCTCGTCGCGGAGCGCGACCTCGGCCGCGGCGTCCTGCTGGTCTCGTTCGACCTCGACGAGATCTTCGACCTCAGCGACCGGATCGTCGTGATCTACGGCGGCCGGATCGTCGGCGACTTCCCGAGCGACCAGCTCTCCCGGACCCAGTGCGGCCTGCTCATGGGCGGCCGAACCGACGACCCCGGTCTGGCCGGGCTGACCCAGTCCCCGGTCGATGGGTCAGGAGCGGTTGGGGCCATGACCGGGGAGGCCAGCCGTGCGTCTGCTTAGGGGCAGTCTCCAGGCGCTCGTCCCGTCCCTGATCGCGATCCTGGCCGCCTTCCTCGTCGGCGCCGTCGTGATCCTCCTCGTCGGCGACAACCCGATCACGGCCTACCGCGCCCTGATCGACGGCTCGCTCGGCGGCCGGCGGGCGATCGCCGAGACGCTGATCGCCGCCACGCCGCTGGCCCTCGGTGGGCTCGCCTTCGCCGTCGCCTCGCGGGCCGGCCTGTTCAACATCGGCGTCGAGGGCCAGCTCTTCACCGGCAGCCTCGCCGCCGGGCTCGTCGCCGCGACCGACCTCGGCCTGCCCGGTGCCCTCCAGCTCGTCACCGTGATCCTCGTCGGAATGGCCGTCGGCGGGCTCTGGGGCGCGATCCCCGGCGCCCTGCTGGCGAGGACCGGCGCCTCGGTCGTCATCACGACGATCATGCTCAACTACCTGTCCTACCGGCTCTCGTCGTGGGCGGTCAACCAGGACGGCTTCCTGCCGGTCGAGCCGGAGCGGGCCGGCACCGAGCGGGCGCTGCCGGGCGCCCGGTTCGGCATCCTCCTCGACGGCACCCGGCTCCACTACGGCGTCCTGCTGGTCCCGGTCGCCGCGGTGATCGTCTGGCTGATCCTGTTCCGGACGACGTTCGGCTACCGCCTCCGGACCGTCGGCCTCAGCCGAGGCGCCTCGGACTACGCCGGTATCTCCTGGGGCTGGATGATCGTCGCGACGATGGCCCTGAGCGGCGCCCTGTCCGGACTGGCCGGCGCGACCGACCTGGCGGGCGTAACAGGGCGCCACACCAACCCCAACCCCGGCTACGGCTTCACCGCGATCGCCGTCGCGCTGGCCGGGCGCAACCACCCGACCGGCGTCGTCCTGGCGGCGTTCCTGTTCGGGATGCTCTCCTCCGGCGCGATCCGGATGCAGAGCACCGCCGGGACCTCCTCGCAGCTCGTCGAGATCCTCCAGGCCCTGGTCATCCTCGCGGTCGCGGCGACGGGCGCCTTCACCCACTTCCGGCTCGGCCGCTTCCTCAGCCGCGGCAAGCCCCTCGCCCCGGCCGGCAACTCCGGCGTCGGGACGAGCGGCCCGGCCAGCACCCAACCAACGGCGGACCAGGCATGAGCGACGACATGACGATCTTCTCGCTCGCTCTCCAGCGGTTTTCAGACAGATCAGCTGCGTTCGATCAGCACTGCTGCTCCCCTCTCCGGGCACCTGCGAAGTCGAAGCCGCTTCAGCGGGTGAGCGAGCAGGTGAGCCGGAGAGGGGCTGGGGGAGAGGTCTGCTCCGCCACTCAGGCGCTTCAGATGCAACCCGCTCGAACCCCCGTCCTCCGGCATGATGACCCGGCCAGCGACCCCGAGGAGGCACCGTGGACGACTTCCTGACGCTCGGGCTGCTCTGGGCGATGCTGCGCGGGGCCGCCCCGTTGCTCCTGACCGGCCTGGGCGGCCTGATCTCCGAGCGGTCCGGCGTCGTCAACATCGGCCTCGAGGGGCTGATGCTGATCGGCGCGTTCGGCTCGGCCGTCGGCTCCTACTACACCGGCAACGCCCTCGCCGGTCTCGCGATCGGGATGGGCTCGGCCCTCCTGCTCGGGCTGATCCACGCCTTCTGGTGCATCACCCTGCGCGGCGACCAGATCGTCGCCGGGACCGCGATCAACATCCTCGGCCTGGCCGTTCCGGCCTTCCTCAGCCAGCAGCTGTTCGGCACGTCCGGCCGGACCCCGGACGCCCACAAGCTGTTCAGCTTCGGCAGCGGCATCCACCTGCTCGTCCCGGTCGCCTTCATCCTGGTGCCGATCGTCTGGTGGTACCTCGCCCGGACCAAGAGCGGCCTCCGGATGATGGCGGCCGGCGAGGACCCGCGGGCGGCGGAGAGCGTCGGGATCGCGGTCGACCGGACGCGCTACGTCGCGGTCCTGGTCGGGGCGGTCCTCGGTGGGCTGGGCGGCGCCTGCCTCTCGATCGGCGACCTGTCCTTCTACACCAACGACATGACGCAGGGCCGCGGCTTCATCGCCCTCGCCGCCGTGATCTTCGGCAACTGGACCCCGGTCGGGACGCTGATCGCGACGCTGCTCTTCGGCGGGGCGCAGGCCTTCCAGATCCAGGCCCAGGCGACCGGCCTGCCGATCAACACCGACGTCCTGCTCGCCCTCCCCTACCTCCTGACGCTGATCGCGATCACTGGCGTCGTCCGCCAGTCGATCCCGCCGGCAGGTCTGGGGAAGCACGCGACGTAGAAATGCCTTACCAGTCGGAGCGAAGCGCCTCAATGTAGCGGCGAAGCTTGCGAGCCATCTCCGTAGCGGCGAAGCTTGCGAGCCATCTCCGTAGCGGCGAAGCTTGCGAGCCAGGCCGCCGCAGCGGCCATCGCCCCGCAGGGCGATAATTGGCTCTGCGACCGCCATGTCCTCTTCACGCAGCTCGTATGTCGATCAATCCATCGTCCATCCAGGGAACGACCGATGAACGATTCGCCACCCGGACCGGTTGGCCGCAAACCGCTTCGCTGGGTGGGCTACGACTATCGGATGCCAGCGATCTACTTCGTCACGATCTGCACCGCCGGCCGCAAATCACTGTTCGGCCGGGTTGACGGGACGGGCCGACTCCATGCGTCCCGGATTGGCCTGGGGGTCAGCGACGCTTGGTATGCGTTGCCGGATCGGTTTCCTGAACTTGTCCTGATCGCGTTCGTGGCGATGCCGGATCACGTCCACGGAATCGTGGAAATCAGACCTAGCCAGGACGATCAGGCGCCACTCGCGCTCGGTCAGGTCATCAGTGTCTTCAAGTCCGTCGCAAACCATTCGGTACGGAAGATGGACGAGCGAGCTGGCGTGTCCGGTTCGATCTGGCAGCAGGGATATCACGATCGGGTTGTTCGGTCTGACGAGGAGCTGCGTCAGATCGAGTGGTACATCAAGGAGAATCCCGCCCGGTGGGCGGCGTCGCGGATGTCAGCTGACGAGATGAACGGCTAGCACCGTCTCGCCTGACGGCGACGGCCGCTGCGGTGGCCGGGCTCGCAAGCTTCGCCGCTACGGATGAATGGCTCGCAAGCTTAGCCCCTACAGAGATACGTCCCCCCCGGCCGGCAAAGCCGCTGCACGCAATGTGCTACGGTTGATCCATCGGTGGTCACCCGCGGGCGCGGGGCATCCCACGGTCTGCCCGAAACCGCTGTCGGCGACCGGGAGCGCCATCGTCCCATCGGGAGCCATGCGTGGGCGTCGGCATCGAAATCGGCATTCTGATCATCCTCATCTTCGCCAACGGCATCTTCTCCATGTCCGAGATCGCCGTCGTCTCTTCCCGGCGCGCCCGCCTCCAGCAGGCGGCCGATACCGGCGACGCCGGGGCGCAGTCCGCCCTCCGGCTCAGTGAGAGCCCGGGCCGGTTCCTCTCGACCGTCCAGGTCGGGATCACCCTGATCGGCGTCCTGTCCGGCGCCTTCGGTGGCGCCGCGCTCTCCAGCCGGCTCTCCCCCCTGCTCGAGCCGCTCCCGGTCGTCGGCGCCAGTGCCGATACGCTGTCCTTCGTGCTGGTCGTCGTCGTCATCACCTATCTGTCGCTGATCCTGGGCGAGCTCGTCCCCAAGCGGATCGGCCTGTCGAACCCGGAGCGGATCGCCTCGCTGATCGCCCCGCCGATGACGACGCTGGCGCGGGTCACCTCGCCGGTCATCACCTTTCTCGAAGGCAGCACGCAGCTCGTCCTGCGGCTCCTGCGCTTCCGGCAGATCGAGGAGCTGCCCGTGACCGAGTCCGAGATCTCGGTCCTGCTCGACCAGGGCACGGAGGCCGGTGTCTTCGTCGAGGCGGAGCGCGACCTGATCGGCCGCATCTTCGAGCTGGGCGACCTGCGGACCGTCAACCTGATGACCCCCCGGCCGGAAGTGACCTGGCTGGACCTGGAGGATTCGTTCGACATCAACCGCGAACTGATCGTCGCCTCCCACCGCTCGATCTTCCCCGTCGCGATGGCCAGTCTGGACGACCTGCGCGGCGTCGTCCGGGCCAAGGACATCCTCGGCGACCTGCGGGCCGGCACGATCCGGGAGCTGGAGTCGTACCTGCGGCCGGCCGAGTTCGTCCCGGAGGGTCTGCCTGCGCTGCGGCTACTGGAGACGTTCAAGCGGGCCGACGACCCGATGGCGATCGTCGTCGACGAGTACGGCGGCACCCAGGGGATCGTCACCCTGCACGACGTCCTGGAGGCGATCGTCGGGGACCTCGGCGAAGAGGGGCCGACCGACGACCCGGACACCGTCCTCCGCCCGGACGGATCCTGGCTGCTGGACGGGATGGTCCCCGTCGACCGCTTCGTCGAGCTGCTCGACCTTGGCCCGATCCCGCACGACGAGGAGGGCGAGTACAACACGCTCGGCGGCTTCGTGATGGCCCGGACCGGCCGCATCCCCCAGGAGTGCGAGACATTCGAGTGGCACCGCTGGAGCTTCGAAGTCATCGACATGGATGGCAACCGAGTCGACAAGGTCATCGCCACCCGGATCGCCGACGAACCGGACCCGGTGGTGGGCGAGCCCGTCGAGAACATGGCCGTCCAGTAACAGCTGGCGTCCGTCGCGATCGCCAGCTTCAGAGCGTCTCTTTCCACGCATTTATGAACTATGCATTTATGGGCGATCGATCGTGGTTGGCACCGGCCGCCGGTGCGGTTCTGAAAGAGTCTCTCACTGGATGGGTCCCGGTGAGCACAACGGGGGCTGGCTGACCATCTCGGTCAGCCGCCCCCGTTCACTGAGCGACCCTGCGATCAGACCGATTGCTACACCTCCGGCGTGGCGACCGGAGTGGCGCTGTCCAGGTCCTGGTCCTGCCCGGTCCCGGCCGCGACGACCGGCGTCCCGGCCGGGGTCGCGCCCGGCGTCGCGGCGCCCCCGGTCAACGGCAGGACGGCGATCTCGACGACGGTGAATGGCAGCTCCGGGGCACCGGTCTCCCGGGTGTCGAACTGCGAGTTGCAGACGAGGACCGTGCCACGATCGGTCAGGGCGATCGTCGTCGGGAAGGCGAAGGCCGGATCGCTGAAGGTGTCGATGAACGTCGCCGTGCCCGCGTCATCGCCGAGCTGGAGGCGGCTGATCTGGCCCACGGAGTTCTGGCAGACGTAGAGCACGTCGCCGTCGAGCGCGAGCCCGTCGCCGCCCGTCAGGTCGGCGTCGCCGATGTCGATGGCGCTGACCTCACCGCTCCCGATGGTGTACCGGTAGAGGGACGCGCTTCCGCTGTCGATGATGATGACGTGCGCCTCATCGCCGGTCAGTTGAATGCCGTTGGCGCCGAACCCCTCGCCGTACTGGTAGGCCGTCCCCTCGAAGCTGACGACCTCCGGTGTCCCGAGCTGGCCGTCCCCGGCGGGGATGATCCAGAGCTGCGGCGTCATCGAATCGGTGAAGTAGCCCGTGCCGTCGGAACTGACCGTGACGTCGTTGACGAACGTCGACCCCGGTTCGAGGCCATTGGACGCCTGCCCGATCAGGGCGCCGTCGACGGTGTCGTAGACCGCGGCCAGCCCCGTCGCCGCGCCGCTGACCCAGAGCCGACCGACCTCGTCGACCTTGAGCCCGTTGACGCTGGTCAGGCCCTTGTCGGCCCCTTCGAGGAAGACGGCGACCTCGCCGGTCGTCAGGTCGCCCCGGTAGATCGTGCCGGTGGCGTTGCTGCCGACGTAGAACGTCCCGGTGGCGCGGTCGAACGCGACCCCCTCGGGGAAGATCCCGTCACCTGGCAGGTCGTAGACCGTCGTCTCGAACCCGGCGCCAGGCGTCCCGCCCGTCTGCGCGAGGGCGTCATTTCGGTATCCAATCGTCGCGTTCGCTACAAATACTCCGGCGCCCGCCATCATGGGAACGAGCGTCCGCCGGGTCATGCTCATGTCCGACTTCATGTCGATCTCCTGTCTGATCCTGACGGTTACCGCGCTGATGCGCTCTCCGCCCTGTCCCAACCGATCGCCGGTTTCGCGCCATCGGATCGGCCCCACCCGAAGACGAGGCGCCCGGTCGGGCCAGGCCAGTCGGGTCACCCCTATCGGGCCAACCCGATCGCCCCGTTCCGATCGGGCATCGGCGTTATTGGCGGATCGATCCACAAGGATACCGGGATCTGGTTTCCTTTGCACATCTTCTCATCGAGAGTTGGTATCATGCGTTAGGAAGAGCCAACCGTTTGCCCATGGAACCGTGGATCACCGATCGACACCAGCCGGTCCGGCTCCTCCAGCAATCATGACCATAGTCCCGTTGAGTCATGGCCGCCCGGCCTCTACACTTGTGATGAGACACGTCGAATCGAGTCTGCGATCTGGCTCCAGCCCGCGGAGCGGTCGTGGCGTCGCCGGTGTTTGCGGCCGGTGTTGGTCTGTCTCATTCCATGGACATCCTGTTGGCCGAGAAAGTCCTGAACGATCGGCGCCCCGACTGGCATGGGTGTCGCCAGAAAGAGGAGATCGTCATGACCGAGACCCCGTCCGAGCAGACAGTCGAGAAGACGATCCGGGTCCTGATCGTCGAACGCGAATCGCTGTTCCGGCGGGGATTGGCCGGGTGCCTGACACTGTCCCCGGAGCTGATGCTGGTTGGCAGCGCGGGGACGGCCGACGTGGGTTACCGGCTGGCCGATGAGACCGGTCCAGACGTCGCCCTGATCGGCACGACGTTCCACGAGTCGCCCGGTCTGGGGGTCGCCGCCGAGATCCGCCGGCGCCATCCGGCCCTCGCGACGATCGTCGTCGCCGCCAATGAGACCGATGATGAGCTGTTCGGCGCGATCCGGGCGGGCGCCTCGGCCTACACCGGCAAGGACGTCAACGAGCAGGTCCTGATCGACCTGATCCGGCGATCGGCGACCGGCGAGTACGTCATCAACGAGCAGTTGCTCGACAAGCCGTACGTCGCCGCCCGTGTGCTGGACCAGTTCCGCAACGCGACCAGCAGCGACCTCGCCCCGACGAGCGCTTTCGCTCCGCTGACCGACCGGGAACTCGACATCCTTCGCAACATCAGCGACGGGATGACCAACGCCGAGATCGGCTTCTCCCTCGGGATCAGCGCCCAGACCGTCAAGAACCACGTCACGTCCATCCTGCGGAAGCTGGCCGTCAACGACCGCACCCAGGCCGTCGTCACCGCCCTGCGCCGGGGCTGGCTCTCGTTCGACGACCAGCCCTCCGCCAACGGCCGCCAGCCGACCCAGCTCTCGACCGAAGGCCGCGCCCGCAAGTCGTCAAGTTAGGCCATTCGGGCAGAGGGTTTTTCCGTCGTCACGGTGGCTGCCCGCTTTCGCCTCGCGGCGATACCCGGCCATACATGGCAGCGAAGCGAGCCGGGCTCAGGGACGGCCCAGAGCGTTGCGAACAAGATGTGCTGGTTCAGAGAGCGACAGGTCGGACAACGTTTTTGACATCCACTGTAGCTCGGCCCGGCTCGCTACGTCACGAATCGCTGTTCTGGCCACTGGATCTCCGGTGGCCAGACCGCTTTTTCAGACCGAGCTGGCGACGATGTCGCTGAGCCGGGCCCAGCGGGGCGGGGAGTCGACGGCGCCGGGCGAGTTCTCGGGTCGGCCACCGGTCGCCCAGCCCGAGCCGAGGTCCCGGTTGGCGAGGACGGCGAGGCTGAGGCCGGAGCGCGGGTCGGCCCAGACCAGGCAGCCGGACTGGCCGATGTGGCAGATCGTGCCGGGCGAGGTCAGGTCGCCCGTCCAGTGGGCCGCCTTGTCGCCCCGGACCTCCCAGCCGAAGGCCCACGGGCAGGCATCCCACTCCCGGACACCGGGGATCCCGCCGGGCAGCGGGACGCCACGCCGGCGATCATGCGCCGGCGGTCGCCGCGGGTTCGGGGACGGCAGGGGGACGGCCGCCCCAGCGGTCTGGTCGGTGGTCATCATCCGGACGCTGGCGCCACTGACCCCGCCCGCCCGAGACCGGTGGATCGCCCCCGCGGCGAAGGCGCCGGCGAACCGGGCCAGATCGGGGGCCGTCGCGAAGAGCCCGCCCGACGGCGAGCCGAGCGTCCGGCCGTAGGCGGTGTTGGCGATCCGGTCCGGCCCGTAGCGCCGGGCCAGCAGCGGGGCGACGTCGGCGATCGGTCGGAACGTCGCTCCGGTCAGTCCGGCGGGACGGAGGACCAGATCGGTCGCCACCTCCTGAAACGGCGTCCGGGACGCGGACGCGACGAGCCCACCGAGCACCCAGTAGCCGACGTTGCTGTAGATGACCCGCTCTCCCGGCGGCATCGCGAGCGGCACGGCGGCGGCGGATTCGAGGATACCGGCGAACGGCGCCTCCCGGCCGAACAGGCCGGGCAGCTCCGGGTCGTCCTTCGGCAGCCCGGCCACATGGCAGAGCAGTTCGCGGGCGGTGATCTGCCGGCGAGCGGTCTCGCCGGTCGGCGTCGCGAACTCCGGCAGCCAGCGCCGGACCGGCTCGTCCAGGTACAGGTCGCCCCGCTCGATCAGCGCCATGACGGCCGCCGCGGTGACGGGCTTCGTCAGCGACGCGACCGGGTAGTGCGTCGCCGGGGAGACGGGATCGCCGTTGCCGGCCGAGAGCCGGCCGGCGGCGTGCTCCAGGACGATCTCCCCCCGCCAGGCCACGGCCAGCGAGACGCCCGGCACCAGCCGCGACCCGACCCAGTCGTCGACCATCGCGGCGGCCAGCGCCAGGCGGTCGGTCCGGGGGGCAGCCGGCCACCCCGCGGTCCGACTGTCGCCCGTCGTCCGGTCAGTCATCGTCTGCTCACCCATCGACCCCCATCGCCTCGCGCACTGATCACCGGAACGGCCGCGGACGCAGACGCCCGAACGCGCTACACATGGTAGCGGGTCCGGGCGTCCGGAATCAGATCGTGCGCGGTACCGGGTGACGATGTCTACCCGGCGATGGCGACGGCCGACGGCGCGTCCGCCGCGACGGGCATCGGTACCTCGCCGGCCCGGCCACCCTCGAGGCTACGGGGCAGTTCCTGGATGAAGCCGGCGAACCGGCCCACGAACGCCCGGGGGAGCGACCCGCGGAGGGTCGCGCCGCCCTCGTCGTAGGCGCTGTCCTCGACTCGACCCAGCCGGTGGAAGCGGTCGACCAGCTCCTGCCGGTCGAACGGGATTCGGACCCGGACCGGGACGAAGTCGTACTCCGCCTCCAGCGTGACCTCGACGACGCTCATCATCGTGTCGAGCCCATAGCCGTTGCGGGCCGAGATCGGCACCGCCCGGGCCAGCACGTCGGCGCCGACCGCCCGCTCGATCGCGGCCCGGACGGCCGGGTCGAGCCCCTCGAACCCTTCGGGGCCGAGCGCGTCGATCTTGTTCAGCGCCAGCACGATCGGCTTGTCGTCCGCGCCGAGTTCCTCGAGGACATCCGCCACCGTCGCGGCCTGCTCGGCCACGTTGGGGTGGGTGACATCGAGGACGTGGACGAGGACGCTGGCCTCGTTGATCTCCTCGAGTGTCGCCCGGAAGGCGGCGACGAGGGTCGTCGGCAGGTTGTTGATGAAGCCGACCGTGTCGGTCATCAGGACCGCCCGGCCGCTCGGGAAGCGGGCCTGCCGCGTGGTCGGGTCCAGCGTCGCGAACAGCTTGTCCTCGGACAGGACCGTCGCGCCGGTGAATGTGTTGAGCAGCGTGCTCTTGCCGGCGTTGGTGTAGCCGACGAGGGCGACGATCGGCGCCTGGTTGTCGCGCCGCTGGCTGCGGTACAGGTCGCGGTGCGTCTCGACCTGCTCGAGCTGCTTCTTGAGGAAGCTGACCCGGGCACCGGCCTCGCGGCGGTCGGCCTCGAGCTGCGTCTCACCGGGACCACGGAGCCCGACCCCACCGGCGGCCTGCCGGGAGAGATGGGTCCACATCCGGGTCAGGCGGGGCAGGCGGTACTGGAGCTGGGCGAGCTCGACCTGGAGGCGACCCTCGTGGGTCTGGGCCCGGCGGGCGAAGACATCGAGGATCAGAGCGGTCCGGTCGATGACCAGGACGCCGAGCTCGGTCTCGAGGTTGCGCTGCTGGGCCGGGGTCAGCTCGGCGTCGACGATGATGATGTCGTAGTGGAGCGCCTCGCGGAGATGCTGGATCTCCTGGAGCTTGCCGGAGCCGACGAAGGTGCCCGGCACGGGGTGCGGCAGCTTCTGGGTGACGGTCCCGACGACGACGACGTCGACCGTCCCGGCGAGCCGCTCGAGCTCGCCCAGGGAGTCGTCGATGCGCCACATGTTGCCGGGCTCATCGAAGTCGACGGCGAGCAGCAGGGCCTTCTGGGCCGGGCGGTCCGTGGGGTACGGGCGCTCGGACGGCGGCGCGGTGTAGTGCTCGACGGCCTCGGAGAAGGCGGGGACGGGTGCATCGGTCTTGCGGCGTTTGTTACTGGACAGGGGCAAACCCTCGGGGATGATGCGTGTGGCCAGCGTTGGGCACAGGCGGCGAATGGTCGCGGCACAGGGTCCGGGTCGGGCGGCCGTGACAGGCGAGGGCGGCCCAACCGGCTGTTCCGACTCCCCTAATTATACGCCATCGTGCAATCCCGACGAGTCAATGTGGCGCCACCTGCAGCAGCATCCTGGCTGGTTGAGCACCGTAGTGGCGTCCGCTTGCGGCGCCATACCGCGCAGCGGTCCCTGTGCTCCGCTACCAGAAGAGCTCGTATCCATCCTTGGAATGGCCGTTGCCCCATCACGGGTTCTCATTCGATGACTGCTTCCGTATGCTGACGGCGAATCAATATCCGCCGATCTTCCCAGGGGACTCATCCCGTGACTCATCCACAATCCCCCTGGCATCGCAGGACCCTGCGTTGGCGCGGCTACGATTACACATCAGCAGCCACCTACTTCTTCACTATCTGCACGTACCAACGCGAAGACGTTCTCAGCACGATCAGCGCCGGTGGTTCACTGCACCTGAGAACTGCTGGGAGGGTCGTCCATGATGTCTGGCAGCATCTGCCCAGTCGGTTCCCGACGGTTCGACTGGTCACGTTCATAACCATGCCAGACCATATCCATGGGATTCTCCGGATCGGTCAGATTCTCGACCATGGCCTGGACGACGATATCAGACCTGATCAGCCAACCCTAAGTCAGGTCATCGGTGCATTCAAATCGATCGCCTCTATCGACGCCCGGCGGGCCACGGACGACACCCGGAAGCAGCCGTTCTGGCAGCGGAGCTTCAATGACCGGGTCATCCGTTCGGATGAAGAGCTGGATCGGCTCGTCTGGTACATCGAAAAGAATCTGGTGCGTTGAGCAGATGCCAGGCTGGACGATCGGTTCGATTCATGGTGATGCGGTCGACGGATGAAGGCGCGACATGGCGGCGGCGAGCACAGGGACCGCTGCGCGGTATGGCGCCGCAAGCGGACGCCACTACGGTGCTCAACCAGCCAGGATGCTGCGGTCTGCGAAGCGAGAAGACGTCACGACGGTTGCTCCGCCTTCCGCAAGTGCAGCCTCCTCTTCGGGCGTGTAATACGGTTCCTCGTTCTCAAGGCCATCGCCCGAGAGCGTGTCCCAGAGCGCGATCTCGTCCAGATAGTCCTTCCAGGCGACCGGATCGGCGCGCAATCGGGCGTAGTCCTCCTGGAACTCTGCTCAGAACCGTTCCCTGCGGTACTGCCTGATCGCGTCCTCGATGACCTGTCCGATCGATCGCTTCTCTGCCAGAGCAATCTCCCGGAGGGTGATGTGGAGTCGTTCATCGACTCGGACAGTGTTGGCCATGTTCTCTCCGCCTCCGGTAGCAACGTCACCAGACGAGACGCCACTTGCGCTCCATATTGTATACGAATTTGTATACCCGATCGTATGCGTCGGATGGACTACGAGAACGAGGCGACCTCCATGAACCGGACCGACCGACTGACCGGGATCCTGCTGGCGCTGCGCAACGGGCAGCGGACGGCGGCACAACTCGCTGACCGGTTCGAGGTCAGCCGCCGGACGATCCTGCGCGACCTCGACGCGCTGGGTCAGCTCGGTGTCCCGGTGATCGCCACGCCGGGGACGGGGGGCGGCTTCGCGCTGCCGGAGGGCTACTGGCTGCCCCCGCTGCACCTGTCGGCGATGGAGGCGACGGCCGTGCTGCTCGGGCTGGCCGCCCTCGGGCCGCCGGAGTCGAGCCCGTTCGGTGAGCCCCGCCGCACCGCCGAGGAGAAGATCCGGGCGATCGTCCACTCCGACACACTCCGGACCACCGACGAGTCGCTGCGCCATGTTCGCTTCGACCCCGCCCACTCGGCTCCGGACGCCGGGCAGATCGAGACGCTGTCACGGGCCGTCCGGGATGAAACGTGGCTGCGGATCGCCTACCGCTCCGCCCGCCGGAGGGCCGATCACGAGGTGCTGCCGCTCCGGCTGGTCGCCGCCGAGGGGTGCTGGTACGTCGACGCCCTCTCCCGCGAGGCCCGCGCTAGCCGCCGCTACCGGGTCGACCGGATCGATGCGATCCGAACGATCCCGACCCCACCCGACGCCGGCACGATTTCGATCGACGCGGATGAAGCACGGCCCTACGACCACGCTGACAACCCGGAAGTCGCCCTCCATCTGACTGGGGCCGGCGTCACCCGCGCCCCGGACCTGCTCGGCTTCCGGATCGACCCGACGCCGATCGATGACGATCACTGGGAGATCCGGCTGCGCTGCCCGGCGTCGGAACTGCCCTTCTACGCCCGCTGCGTCCTCGTTCTCGGCGACGACTGCCGCGCCGCCGGTGGACCCGAACTCATCGGGCTCGTCCGGGCGACGGCGCTGCGAACGCTCGACCAGTACCGATCACCCCATCGCTGATTGGTGACAGGACGGTGTCACCAGCCGGACGGTACGCTGGGGCTACGCGACGATCCATGCCCATTCAACCCGAGAGGACGAACGCATTGCCGACCGCCATGCCGGAGAGCGCCATCGACCCCATTCAGCAACTCCGCGACGAGCGCTGGTGCCAGACTCCCTCAACCCGGCTGTCGTCCTGGGCCGACGCGCCAGCCCTGATCGACCGGGCCGGGATCACGACGCTGTTCCCGGCCTCGCCGGAGGTCGCCGATCTCTACGCCGCCTTCGTCGGGCCGGGCGTGCCGACCGACTCCGGCCACTCGACGCCGTCCGGCGATGTCTACGGCTGGCGCTGGGAACTCGGTCGCCGGGAGGTCGCGTTCTACGGCGCCATCGTCCGGGGCAAGCCGACGTGGATGGCCTGGGATCTCCTGCCGGCCCTGCTTCGCCTGCGCGGCCTCCCGTCCGCCGGGGAGCAGCACGCCACTGGGTCGCTCTCCGTTGACGCCCGGAGGATTGTCGATGCCCTCGCCGACAACGGCGGCACCCTTACCACCGGCGACCTGCGCCGCGCCGCCGGCTTCGAGACCGGCCGGGAGCGCCGCGCGGCCTACCTCAGGGCCATCACCGAGCTCGACCGACGCCTGGTCCTCGGGCGCGGCTTCGGTCCGCCGGACGACCCGGACGACCAGGACATGCGGCAGACCCTGATCGCCAGCCGGTATCCCGACGCGGTCGCCGCGGCTGGCGCATTGAACGTCGACGGGGCGCTGCGCCAGCTCCTGACCCGCTACGTGTTCGCTGCGGTAGTCATCCGTCCGGTCATCCTCGCTCGAGATCTCGGCCTCGACCGCGCCGACGTCGAGCGATCACTGGCGGGGCTGGCGACCGACGGTCTCGTGCGGCGGGTCCGTTTCGAGGGCGAGAAGAACGACCACTTGGTGCTGACGACCGCCGGTTCACCAACGGGAGAGACGACATGACGACGACCGACATGACCATCGACGAGCGGCTGACAGCGGCGCAGGGATTCCTCGATCGGCAGGCGGCGACGCGACCGGTCGAAGCCGCGCAGGGCCGGCTGCTCCTCGGGCGGGGCGGGAGTGATGGCGTCCTGGCCGCCCTCGTCCGCTACCAGAACGACGACGGCGGCTTCGGCAACGCGCTGGAGCCGGACATCTCGGCGCCGCAGAGCAACCCGTTCGCCGCCCGCCTCGCCCTGCACACCATGCTCGATTCCGGCATCCCGACGGACGACCCGGCCGTCACCCGGCTGGTCGGATGGCTGGAGCGGACGCAGGGCGAGGACGGCTGCTGGCGCTGGGAGCCGGGCACGCTCGACCACCCGATCGCCCCCTGGTTCGCCGGCTGGGCGTTCCCCGCGCTCAACCCGGCGCTGGATCTGGCCGGTGCCCTCGCCCGGCTCGGTCTGGGCTCGGAGCGGCTCCACCGCCGCTCCCGCGCGCTCTACGCCCGGCTCGCCAGCGGGGACGAGATCGCCAATGGCTCCTACTACGTCGTGCTGCCCTACGCCGGGTCGCTGCCGTGGCTGACCGATCTCCCCGACCGCGAGGCGTCGCTGGACGCACTGGCCGCGCACATCGCCCGGGACGTCGCCGCCGGCGCCTACACCACCCCGCAGGAAGCCGCCGAGCACATCGGCCCAGCGAACGGTCCGATCGCCCGGCGTCTGCCGCCCGGGACGCTGGAGAGAATCCGGGCCGACGTGCTGGCGACGCAACAACCGGACGGCCACTGGCAGTCCCCGTTCAGCGATCAGTGGAACCCGTCCCAGACCCTCGGCGGCATGGCGATCCTCATGCACTTCCCAGGTTGACCCGGACCTGAGGGGTCGGTCGCGGCAGCCGACCATGGTCGAGCGGGGCCAGCCAACGAACAGCGCGATCGGGTGCCTCACATTCCCGATGGCTGCGTCGTCATCCCTGTAGAGCGCCATGCGGTTGCTCATTCGCCCTCAGCGACAGGGATACCGCCATGACCACCCAGAACCACTCGTTGGCATCGACCAGCCAATCGGCCCATCATGCCGTCGTCATCGGTGCCGGCTACGCCGGGGTCATCGCGGCCAACCGCCTGCTGTCATCCCGGTCCAGAAGCGAGCGGGATCTGCTGCGGGTGACGGTCGTCAACCCGCGGCCCGACTTCGTCCAGCGGATCCGGCTGCACGAGGTCGCCGCCGGGACGAGCGCATCGGCGTCGTTCCCGCTGGCCGATGTCCTTCACCGTGAGGTAGAGCTCGTGACCGGGACGGCGGTCCAGCTCGACCCCGATGCGAGGATCGTCGACGTCGAGCGCGACGGGTTCATCGACTCGATCCGGTACGACACGCTCGTCTACGCGGTCGGCAGCCAGTCAGCCGTGGACGTCCCTGGCGTCCGCGACCACGCCCTGCCGCTCGCCAGCGCCGACGAGGCCGACCGGGTCCATCAGGCGATGACCGGGCTGGCCGCCGGGTCCCGCGTCACGGTCGTCGGCGGCGGGTTGACGGGCATCGAGGTCGTCACCGAGCTGGCCGAGCGCCGGCCCGATCTCGCGCTGACGATGGTGACGAGCGGCAGGGTCGTGGCGACGCTGAGCGAGGCGGGGCAGCGGAACGTCCGACGGGTCCTGCGCCGTCTCGGGATCGCGGTGGTCGAAGAGGCTCGGGTCGAGGCGGTCGCGGCCGGTCAGCTCACCATCGCCGATCACCGCCGGTTCCCCTTCGACGCCTGCGTCTGGACCGTCGGCTTCACGGTGCCGGACCTCGCCCGCCGCAGTGGCCTCGCCACCGACGCCGTCTGGCGACTCCGGCTGGACGAGACCCTGACCAGCATCGACTCGCCGCACATCGTCGGCGCCGGTGACGCGATCGTGGTTCCCGATGCCGTCGGCGGTCACCTGCGGATGTGCTGCGCGGCCGCCTTTCCGCTCGGCGGGCACGCCGCCGACACGGTCCTGGCCCGGCTCAGGGGGGCGGACCCGAAGCCGATCTCGATCGGCTTCGCCGGCCAGTGCATCAGCCTCGGACGCCAGCGCGGCCTGATGCAGCTGGTCCATGCCGACGACACGCCCCGGCCCATTATCATTCCGGGACGTGCGGGAGCGTGGGTCAAGGAGCGCATCTGCCGCTATGGCGTCAGCACGATGCGGAACGAGCGTCACCGGCCCGGCGCCTGGCTCGGTGTCAGTGGTCCTCGAATCCGCCCGACCGTTGAACCGGAGCTCTGGCGATGACGTTCCTGCCCGGCGACCCCGAATACCAGCACCTGTTCGGGGTCGCCTACCGGCTGCTGGGCTCGGCGCAGGACGCCGAGGACGCGATCCAGGACGGGCAGATCCGCTGGCAGCAGCTTCCGGACGGCGACCGCGCCCTGATCCGGGAGCCGCTCGCCTGGCTGACACGCGTCGTCAGCCGGATCTGCCTCGACCAGCTCGGGTCGGCGCGGGTCCGGCGGGAGCGGTACGCCGGGATCTGGCTGCCGGAGCCCGTGCCCGGCCGGATCGATCCGCTGCTGAGTTCCGCGAGTGTCCGGGCGGCCGGCGACCCGGCCGACGCCGTCACCCGGGACGAGTCGGTCTCGATGGCCCTGCTCGTGGTCATGGAGCAACTCAGCCCCGGCGAGCGCGTCGCGCTGATCCTGCACGACGTATTCGGGCTGCCCTTCGGCGAGATCGCAACGATCGTCGGCCGTAGCCCGGACGCCTGCCGCCAGCTCGCCTCCACCGCCCGGCGCCATGTCCGATCCGGACCGCGGTTCGCCGCCAGCGGTCCGGACCGCGACCGTGTCGTCGCGGCGTTCGCCCGGGCCTGCATGGGCGGCGACCTGCTGGCGCTGGCCCAGGTCCTCGATCCGGACGTCGTCTCCCGGTCGGACGGCGGCGGCATCGTCTCCGCCGGCACCAGACCCATCCACGGTCTCGAGCGGGTCGCTCGCCTGCTGGTCGGGCTCGTCCGCCGCGGCCTCCCCGGCGAGCCGGACATCACCTGGCGACTCGCGCCGGTCAACGGCCGGACCGGACTGGTCGTCGAGGCCAGCGGCGCGGTCGTCAGCGTCATCGACCTCGCCGTTCGCGATGACCGCGTGGCCGAACTCGCGGCGGTCGCAAACCCCGAGAAGCTCACCCGCTGGCAGGGAGCCGCCGGCCACTGAGCGCGCTATCGGTCGAAGACGACCAGCGTGTCGCCCAGCACGTCGGGCTGCCGGATCGTCGTCCGCCTGTTGGACACGGTGAACGTCACCGCTTCCGGGCGACGCTCGGCGAGGTTCCAGCCGTGAACCTGCCAGTCCCGCAGATCGATCTTGAGGGTGACGGCCGACGGCTCCGGCAGGTAGATCGCGAGCCGGTCTGGGGTACGCTGCCAGCCGACCCGAACGCCGGGTGAGGCTCCCGAGAGCAAATCCTGCCGCGAGGTCAGATCGAACAGATCGAACGTCTCGACGATCCGCCGGATCAGACCGACGTCCCAGGCGCCGGGGAACTGCAGGGCGACCTCCGCCGGGAACGGCAGACCGGAGTGCTCCTCGTTCAGGAACCGGTCGCCCTCGCGGTGCCACGACCAGACGCCGTGGGCACCGTAACCCAGCCCGGCGCCCGCACCGACCAGAACACTCGTCCAGGACGAGCGCCGGACCGAGGCGGCCAGGTGTCGCCCCGTGCCGCGACGGGAGGCGTGGCCCTCGTAGGCTGGCTCCAGGTCGAGGATCGGCCGGCGGACCGGCAGGGCCCGGTAGCGTTCGGCGAGCCGGTGCGCCACGTTGACACCATCGAGGCCGTGGCTGGATTGGTACGTGTAGAAGCCAAGCCCTGGGTGACCAAGCAGCCGATCGGGCGTCTCGTGGGATGGCGAGGTATGCAGCGTTGTCAGCCGCTCGGGCCGCGCCGCCACGACCCGGTCGAGCACTCGGACGTAGCGGTCGACGGCGAGATCGTCCTCGAACCGGTCGTCGCCGCTGACGCAGAGGATCACCGGCAGGTCACCGACCGCGGCCAGCACGGCGTCGACGTAGCGGTCGGTCTGCTCCGGCGTCAGCTGCACGCCGGGCGCCAGTTTCGCCGCCCAGGTACCCGGAACGTAGGTACACCAGAGGACGACGATCACCGGGACGATCCCGTGGCGCAGCGCCGTCCCGGACATCGTCCGTGCCCGCCGGAACCAGGCATCGTCGAGCCGGTCGAGATCCCACGACCCGTCGGGCCGGACAACGAACGGTGCCGGGTCGCCGGGCGAGACCGACTGGTCGTGGGCGATAGGCAGCATGCTGACGTTGACGGCGTTGAATCCCTGCCGGCGGCGGTGCCTGATATAACCGTCCCACTCCGGCGCCATTACCCGGCCGAACGCCGCCCAGCAGGTATCGGCCAGCAGGAACGCCGGCCGCCCATCGAGGAGCAGCCGCCGGCCACCGGACTCGACCGAGAACCCCATCGCGGCCCGATCTCCCATCACCCGATCGCTCCCGTCAGATCGGCGACGAGATCGGCCAGCCCCTCTGGGAAGACGATGTCGGTCGTCGCGCGGAGCTCGGCCAGCGTCCACCAGCGGGACTCCTGGAACTGATCCCGCTCGGCCTCCTCGATGCCGTCCCACGAGATCGGGGTGACGTGGGTCCGGCCGATCAGGTACGTCTCCTGAAAGAGGACCGATTCGTCCCCGACCACCATCGTCTTCTCGCGCTCGAAGACCACGCGGCCCAGTGCGACCGCCGTCAGCCCGGTCTCCTCCCGGAGCTCCCGCCGGGCGGTCTCCGCCGTCGACTCTCCCGGGTTCGTCCCGCCCCCCGCCAGCGCCCAGAACGTCTCCGGCCGTTCCCGCTCCGGGACGGCCGGATCGGAAATCCGGTCGTCCCGGAACCGGATCAGCAGCACCCGGTCGAGCGGGTCGAGCAGCACCACCCGAACCGTCGGTCGAACCCGCATCGCCACCCCCCTACGCTCAGCCGCTGGCTCGACAGCGTACCCCAGAGTCCGCCCGGAGCGGAGACGACCGGCGGCTCGTCCCCTGCGAGCGATGGTTCAGGGCACTGCCGTTATTGGAGAGGGATGAACGATGACGGATCTGTTCGAGGGCTTCGACCTGCGGACGATCGAGACGGACGACGTGACGCTGCGCGTCCGGGTCGGCGGGAGCGGGCCGGGCCTGCTGCTCCTGCACGGGCACCCGCAAACGCACCTGATGTGGCATCGCGTCGCCCCCACCCTGGCGGAACGCTTCACCGTCGTCGCGCCCGACCTGCGCGGCTATGGGGACAGCACCGCCCCGGCCGAGACCGACGACCACGGACAGGCGTCAAAGCGGGCGATGGCCCGCGACAATGTCCAGATCATGGCGACGCTCGGCTTCGACCGGTTCGCCGTCGCCGGGCACGACCGCGGTGGGCGCGTCGCCTACCGGATGGCGCTCGACTACCCGGAGCGCGTCGATCGGCTGGCGGTTCTCGACATGATCCCGACCGGCGAGGTCCTTGGGCGGCTCACGGTCGAGGTCGCGCGGGCCTACGCCGGCTGGTTCTTCCTCGGCCAGTCAGCCCCGTTCCCGGAGACGATCGTCGGCCAGAACCCAGCGGCGTTCTACTACGGCGGCAGGGAACACCTGTTCCACCCCGACGCGCTGACCGACTACCTCCGCTGCGTCTCCCGGCCGGAGACGGTCCACACCATGTGCGAGGACCAGCGGGCCGCCTTCAGCTTCGATCGTCCGCTGGATGATGCCGACCGCGGCCAGCGCCGGATCACCTGCCCGACGCTCGCCCTCTGGGCCACGAATGACGACATGGGGAAGCTCTTCGACGTCCTGCCGATCTGGCGCGACTGGGCCGACGACGTCAGCGGCCAGCCGATCGCCGCTGGTCACTTCCTCGCTGAGGAGAACCCGGCCGCTGTCCTGGCGGCTCTGACCCCGTTTCTGCTCGGCCCGTCGGATGTCAGCGTTTGACCCGAGCCGGGCGCGGCTCACGGGATGACATCGATGCGATGACCCACGTTCACCAGGGAAGGGTCGGGCTAGAATGGTGGCAAAGGGAAACAGGATGACGGCGAGCCAGACAGAAACAATCCATCGGGAAGAACAGGTCCTGCCGGAGGAGCTGACGTCTCACCTGGACGGTATCCAGGCGCTCTGCGAGCGATACCGGATGCGGACCCTGTATGTCTTTGGCTCGGCCGTTCATGGAACCTTTGACCCGGCAACCAGTGACCTCGACTTCCTCGTCGACCTCGGAGAGTACGACGCGGGCGTCCTCGGGCGATTCCTCGACTTTCAGGACGAACTCGCCCGACTGCTCGGACGTGATATCGATCTGATTACCGTTGGATCAACCGGTCATCGTCGATTTCTCAACGAGGTCCACGCGACGAAAGTATCGATCTATGCCGCGTGAATCAAAGCTGACTCGAAACGATCGTCTGGAACTGGCAGTCGACGCCACTGAGAAGATCATGAGCTACGTTGCCGACATGGACCTCGTGTCGTATCAGGGCAGTTCTCTCCATCAGGATGCTGTCAGCCTTCAGATCATGCAGATCGCCGAGTTGCTCAAACCGCTCGATGACGCTGACAGCTCGTTACGGCAGGACATACCGGAGCTTGGCCGCATCATCGGTATGCGCAACGTGATCGCCCACCAATATCACACGATCAACGAGGCAATCGTCTGGAATGCGGCAACCGAGTACGTTCCCGCGCTTCGGCTACGTCTCATGGAGATGCTCGGACGGACGGACGAGCGGGAGTGATTCTGTCTCCGTGATCCGGGGAGCGGGCCAGACGGTCCGGCGCAGCACCGCCCCGGCGACGCCGCCGGCGACCAGCGCCAGGCTGGCCCAGGTCGGGCCAGGTAATGGACCGACGTAGACGCTGTCCGTCCGGATCGACTCGATCAGCCCCCGCTCGATCCCGTAGAGGATCATGTAGGCCCAGACGGCGTCGCCCTCCCGCAGGCGCCGGCTGCCGGGCATCCGCAGGGCGATCGCGCTCAGCACCACGGCGTTGAATACGTTCGCGACCGACTCGTAGAGGAACGTCGGGTGGAAGGTGACGCGGTCCGCGTACTCCGCCGGGCGGTGGGCCGGATCGATCGTGACGGCCCAGGGCACATTCGTCGGGGTCCCGAACGCCTCCTGGTTGGCCCAGTTGCCCCAGCGGCCGATCGCCTGCCCGAGCGCGACGCCGGCCAGGATCAGGTCGCCCCAGAGCAGGAAGCGCTGATGGGCGCGGCGGCACAGCCAGGCGACGGTCAGCGAGCCGAACAGGACCGCCCCGTGGATCGCGATCCCGCCCTCGCGGATGTTGAGCGCGTCCAGCGGGTCGTCGCGGAACTGGTCCCACGAAACGACGACGAAGGCGACCCGGGCGCCGACGATGCCGACCGCGACGGTCAGTGGGGCGATGTCGAGGATGAACTCCGGGTCCAGCCCACGCCGTCGGGCCAGCGCCTGAATAAGCAGAATCGCGGCGACGATCCCGGCCAGGATGAGCAGGGCGTACCAGCGGATCGAGAGCCCGAAGAGGTCGAACGCGACCGGGTCGTTGAGGGTCGGCATGGAGATCGGTCTCGTTCCTGAGCCTGTACCGGTTGACGATCACCATCACCGGTCGCGCCGGCGGTTTGGCGTCATGGTGCGCGGTTCGACACCATAGCGTACCGGGCGCCGGTGTCCCGGAGCGCGCACAGCACTACGACAATCGCAACCAGCCGACCCCGCCCTGCCAGTGGCGGCCGGAGCGGATGTGGGCGATGACCGCTCGCTCCAGCGTCGTCCGCCGTGGATAGTCACCCAGCGGCAGGTCGGTCTCCAGCCCGAAGACGAAGCGGAGCGTGCTGCCGTCGTTGTCGTCGGGCGTAAAGGCCTGATGGAAGCGGCGCTGGAACCCGACGATGTTCGACGTCTCCGGCAGGTAGTCGGCCAGTTGCCCGTCCAGCAGCCAGGAGTGGCAGACGCCGATCCCGTACTGGTCTTCCGGGAAGTGTTCGGCGAAGAACGGCACCGCGGCGGTGAACGACGCGTCGCAGGCCGCCGGCGTGAACGGGCCGTAGGAGCCGGGGATGTGGACGCTCAGGGCCGGGGAGCCCGGACCGTAGGCCGGGTCGACCGCGCCGATCGCCCGGCCGAGCGTGTTCCCCAGCCGGACGCGCTCGAACTGGAGCCGGCCGAGCTGGTAGATCGCGCCGGTGAAGTGGAGGGTGATCCAGACCGGGTCGTCGAAGCCGCTCTGGCCGGTCCGCTTCCGGTAGACCGCCATCTGCCGGCCGAGGTCGGCCAGCGTCGCCCACGAGATGTCGTCCGGGATGCCCCGCTCCCGGTGGAACGCCTGGACGTGCGGCAAGGCGGCGACGAACACGTAGACCCAGAACCAGCGTCGCAGCGGCCCGAGCGACTCCAGCAATGGCGGGATCCTCACCCACTCCTCGACCACACCCATCCGCCGGATCAGCGCCTCGACCGACCGTTCCAGCAGCCACCAGACTTCCGGGTCGCCCTCCGGCGTCGGCCGCAGCGCCAGCAGGGTGTCGATGTCCTCGTGGGCGACCGACAGCCGCAGCAGCGTCTGGACCAGGTCGCTCCCCGCTGGCAGCACAACCGGGCTGGCTGGCTGGCCCAGCCCACCCAGCCGCTCGACCCAGACCCGGATCTCGTCGCCCCCTCCCAGTCGCTCGATCAGCCGCTCAGTCTGGATCGCTGCCATAGATGATCTCCATGATCGGGTGGGAGCGGTACAGCCGGCGTCGCGATCCGGATGGGATCTGGGTCAGCAGGCCGGCTGCCTCGAGCTCGAACAGCGCCGCCCGACTGGTCGGGTCAGACGTGCCGAGCTCTCGACTCGCCCGCGCCACCGTCATATAAGGATTCGACAGCAATGGGTCAATCAGGGCGACCAGCCTCGGATGCGGTCCGAGACGGGTTCGCCAGGCCTCACGGAGGTCGACCAGACGGATCGTCTGATCGAGGGCTCGCCGACCGGTGACCGACACACCCTCGAGAAAGTAGAGGACCCAGTTCGCCCAGTCACCGTGCGTCCGGATCCGCTGGAGCGACGAGTAGTAGCCGTCCCGATTGGCCTCGATATACTCGGACAGGTAGAGCAAAGGACGCGAAAGTCGTCCCCGCTCGACCAGGAACAGCGTCATGAGCAGCCGGCCGATTCGCCCGTTCCCGTCGTTGAACGGGTGGATCGCCTCGAAGTGCTCATGCATCATCGCGCACCGGATGAGATCTGGAATCCGCGACGGTTCGTTGACGAACCGCTCCCATCGAGTCAGGCACTCAGTGAGTCGTTCCGGCGGAGGCGGGACATAGCTGGCGGTCGTCGGCGTACTTCCAGGTGTTCCGATCCAGTTCTGCGTCGTCCGGAACCGTCCCGGCGATGCATTCCTGCCACGCGGGCCGGGAACACCGGTCATCAGCACCCGGTGCAGGTCGAGCACCAGATTCAGGCTGATGACCGGACGTCTGGTCAAGGCATCGAGACCGTAGTCCATCGCCGCGACATAGTTCCGCACCTCGGTGGCGTCCGCATCTTGCGACTCCGCCACGTTCGGCCCAGGCTCCTCCCGGAGCAGTTCATCCAGGGTGGTCCGCGTCCCTTCGATGCGTGACGACAACACTGCCTCACGCTGAAGGTATGGGCGGATGAGCAGTTCCGGCGCCGGCAACAGACGCCCGATGCCGGACAGCTCGCCAACGACCGCATCGGCCCGTGACAGCGCGGCGGTCAGGTCCGGCGTCCATTCGAATTCGGGTGGGAGCGGCGACGGCAGGAACGCATCGGTTCCGTCCAGCCCCCGGACAATCCGTCCCGCTTCGGGACTGCCATAGTCTTGCCGATTCATCGGAATGCCCCAGCGATGCTCACCACTGTCCTCCCTGAACGCAAGTCATCTGCTTCATCGAAAAGATAACACCCATCGCTTTCGATTGGCCCGTGGCTATCGAAAAAAACTTTCGATAGCCACATGAGCCAGCGGGATTCCAGGGGCCTTCTGTCGAGCCGTTCGCTACTCGATTGCCTGCTCCAGATCGCCGAGCAGGTCGTCGATGTGCTCGATCCCGACCGAGAGCCGGACCAGCCCCGGCTCGACCTCCGCGCCCGTCCCGACGACCGAGGCGTGCGTCATCGCGGCCGGCACCTCGATCAGCGACTCGACGCCGCCCAGGCTCTCGGCCAGCCCGAAGATCTTCGTCCGCTCGACGATCCGGACGGCGTTGTCGACCCCGCCCCGGGCCGTGAACGAGACCATCCCGGAGAAGTCGCGCATCTGTCTCGCCGCGATCTCGTGGCCGACGTGGTCGGCGAGGCCGGGGTAGAAGACCCGCTCGACGCCGTCGTGCTCGGCGAGGAAGTCGGCGATCGCGCGGGCGTTGGCGCTGTGACGGTCCATCCGGACCGCCAGCGTCTTGATCCCACGGAGCGTCAGCCAGCAGTCCATCGGCCCGGAGACGGCGCCGGCGGCGTTCTGGTGGAACTTCAGGGTCTCGAACGTCGCCTCGTCGTTGCCGACCACCGCCCCGCCGACGACGTCGGAGTGACCGCCGAGGTACTTGGTCGTACTGTGGAGGACGAAGTCGGCCCCGTGGACGATCGGCTGCTGGAGGTAGGGCGAGGCGAAGGTGTTGTCGACGACCAGCTTCGCGGCGTGGCCGTCGACGACCGCGGCCAGCCCGGCGATGTCGACGATCTTGAGGTACGGGTTCGTCGGCGTCTCAGCCCAGACCAGCCTCGTCTCCGGCCGCAACGCCGCCTTCACCGCGTCGAGGTCGGCCATGTCGACCAGGCTGAAGTCGATGCCGTAGTTGACCATGACCTGCGCGGCCAGCCGGTACGTCCCGCCGTAGGCGTCGTCGGAGAGCAGGATGTGGTCGCCGGGGCGGAGGGTGTACTGCATCAGGTTCTGGGTGGCGGCCAGCCCGGACGCGTACGACAGCGCCCACCGGCCGGCTTCGAGCTCGGCCAGCACGGTCTGGAGCGCGGTCCGGGTCGGGTTGTCGGTCCGGGAGTACTCGTAGCCCTTGTGCCGCCCGACGCCGTCCTGAACGTAGGTGCTGGTCTGGTAGATCGGCGGGATGACGGCCCCGGTCGATGCGTCCGGGTCCTGCCCGGCGTGGATGGCGCTCGTCTCGAACTTCGGCATGATCTGAGGTACTCCATTGATAGCAGCGGTTAGCAGCGGTCGTCGTCGTTCCACGGGCAATCGTACTCCGCCCGCCGATCCCCGATGAGGCGCCACAGAAGCTGGCCGGTGGTGCCGGGCCGCTCCGCCCACTGGCAGAATGTCGACGTCTCCAGATGATGTGAACGACCGGAGGGAACAGGTGACCACCGCGCAGCCCGATGCAGACCCCGTCATCGACCGTCTGATCGCCTGGGCCGGGGAGCGGGACGCGGTCCGGGCGATGCTCCTGACCAGCACCCGCGCCGTCCCCGGAGCGACGGTCGATGTGCTCTCGGACCACGACGTGATCCTGGTCGTCCGGGACATCGGTCCGTTGGTCGCGTCCGGTGACTGGCTCAACGACATCGGCGACGTCCTCGTCGCTTGCTGGAACCCCGTCTTCACGAACGGGGATCATCCATATGCGGTCTCGGGGAATGTCACCCAGTACCGGGCTGAAGATCGACTTCACGCTCTGGCCGGTCGCGATGCTGACGGCGATCGTCGCCGCGCCGGCGCTCCCGGACGAACTCGACGCCGGCTACCGCGTGCTGCTCGACCGGGATGGACTGACGGCCGGACTCCGCCCGCCGACCTATGCGGCTTGCGGCCCGGTCCGTCCCGACGAGGCGGCGTTCCAGACCGCGGTCAACAACTTCTTCACCGACGTTCCCTACGTCGCGAAGTGCCTCTTGCGTGGCGATCTCCTCCCGATGAAGTGGGCGCTCGACCACGACATGAAGCATGTCTATCTGCGGCCAATGCTGGAGTGGGGGTTCGGTGCACCGAGGACTGGTCGAAGCCGACTGGGTCGCTCGGCAAGGGGCTGCGACGCCGCCTCCCGGCCGATATCTGGCGGGAGTTCGAGGCCTCGTATGCCGGTGGCGGGGTAGCCGAGAACCAGGCCGCCCTGTACCGGACGATCGACGTCTACCGTCGGGTCGCGAGCCATGTCGCCGACCGGCTCGGGTATCGCTATCCGGATGAGCTCGACCGGGACGTCACGGAATATGCCCGGCAGATGCTCGACAGCGAAGGACGGATGATCGTCCATCCGGATCGAGACGGAATGACGCCAGCACCAACCCGCGCGGCCGCGACGGATCGGCGCCAACCCGCAGTGGGTGAGCAGGATGGGACGTCAGCCGGTGATGGGGCGGATCGGCATGAAGGTGCCAGAGATGTGGCTCGCGGCATCGCTGCATAGGAACGCAGCGAAGGGCACGATGTCCTCAGGCTGGCCGACGCGTCCGTTCGGATACCTGGCGGAGACCCGGGCGATATGCTCCTCCGATGCGGATGCCCGCATCCCCGGGGTGTCGGTCAGGCCGGGCGCGATGGCGACCGTCCGGATGCCCTGATCGGCCAGCTCCTGGTGGACGACGTTCGACAGGATGTTCACTCCGGCCTTGCTCGCCCCGTAGGCGCTGGCGGCAGGACCGGACTGCACGCCGATCATGCTGCTGACGTAGATGATCCGGCCGCCACCGCCGCGGATCATTATCGGCGCAACGTGCTTCGTCATGAGGAAGCAGCTGACGAGGTTGGTATCCACCATCCGGTGGAGATCGCCGAGATCCAGATCGAGCACACGCATGCCGGCGTTCGGCAGCAACCCGGCGTTGTTGATCAGCGCATCGACCCGGCCCCAATGGCCGTCGATCGCCGACGCCGCGGCCCGGACCTGATCCTCATCGGTCACATCCGCCGCAACCCCGAACGCCTCAGGTGCGTCGGGGACCTGGGCTGCGATCTCCTCGACCACCCGGGCGCTCTGGTCCAGAGTGCGGGTCAGGACCGCGATCCTGGCGCCCTCCGTGGCCAGGCCAAGTGCGAGCGCATGGCCGATCCCACGTCCCGCCCCGGTGACGACGATGACCCTGTCGCGAATGTCGTTGTCCATGTGTTCTCCTCGATCTGATGGTAGGCTCAGGGCTACATCTAGTCTGATGTACAACCATAGTCTACAGGCCAGTTATCGAGAGGGGCAAGTGGTGTCAGGACGGCGCGAGGCCCAACGTGACCGGATGCGGGCTCGGCTGCTCGCGGCCGCCCTGGAACTGTTCAGGCAGCAGGGATACGAGACGACAACCATCGACCGGATCGCCGATCGGGCCGACGTGGCCCGGCAGACGGTGCTGAACCATTACCCGCTCAAGCGGGACTTCCTGCGAGCGTGGGGGCAGGACCGCCGGGACCAGCTTCTGGATCTCGCCGATGCGGCCGGGACGGACGAGCCGGACAGCACACAACTGCACCGGTACTACGCGGCCCTCGCCCGGATGAACGAGGGGGAACGCGACCTGACCCGGATGTTGCACCTGAGTCTGCCGCACGACGACGTACTCGCCCACCAGCGGCCCGTGCCCGACGCCGTGCTGACAGCGATCCGCCGGGGCCAGGACCGGGGCGAGTTCGACGCTGCCGCGGACCCGTTAACCGTTGCCGAGGTGCTGACCGCGATCTATTTCGACACCCTGAGCCGCTGGCTGACCGAAAGAGACCCGCCCTTCGATCTCGCCGGTGCGCTGGCCGCGAAGCTCGACCTCCTGCTGGCCGGACTGACCATGCAGCGACCGGCGCCATGATCCGGCGACGCCGCACTCTCATGACACGCGAGTGCGCTACCGTGAATCGGCCCCGATCCCGCCAGATAACCCCAGTTCCGCCAGCACCTCGTCCGTGTGCTCCCCCAGCGTCGGCGGGGCGCGGCGGATCGGGAGCGGCTTGCCGTCGAGGCGGTAGGGGAAGCCGGCCAGCCGGATCGGGCCGACCGTCGGGTGCGGCAGGTCCCGCAGGAGGGCCTGCTGGGCGACCTGCGGCTCGTGACAGACCTCGTCCATCCGCAGGATCGGTCCCGACGGCACCGCCGCCGCGTCGAAGAGGGCGATCAGGTCGTCGGTCGTCCGGCCCCGCAGCTCGGGGACGATCTGCTCGTAGAGCAGCGCCAGCGCCCCGACGCGGAGCGCGTTGGTCGTGAAGCGCTCGTCGGTCGCGAGGTCGCCCCGGCCCAGCGCCGCGCAGAACCGCTGCCAGATGGCGTCGTTGCCGACCGCCAGGTTGATGTAACCGTCGGCCGTCTGGAACGTGTCGTAGGGCGCGATGCTCGGGTGGGCGTTGCCCATCCGGGCCGGGATCTCGGTCGTGGCGAGGAAGATCCCGAGCTGGTAGGTCAGCAGCGAGACCTGCCCGGCCAGCAGCGAGGCGTCGATATAGGACCCCTCGCCGGTCCGCTCCCGCCGGACCAGCGCCGCAGCGACCGCGAAGGCCGTGAACATCCCTGCCGCCATGTCGGCGATCGGGAGGCCGTGCTTGGTCGGCGGACCGTCCGGCTGCCCGGTGATCCCCATTGTCCCGCCGATCCCCTGCAGGATCAGGTCGTAGGCGGTCCGGCTCCGGGACGGCCCCTCCTGGCCGAAGCCGGAGATCGAAGCGTAGACGATCCCCGGTCGGCGGGCCCGGACATCGCCAGCACCGAAGCCGAGCCGGTCGATCACCCCCGGCGCGAAGTTCTCGACGACGACGTCGGCCCGGTCGATCAGCCGCCAGATCGCCTCCCGCCCCAGGTCGCTCTTGAGGTCGAGCGCGACCGAGCGCTTGTTCCGGTTGATGGCGAGGTAGTACGACGACTCGGCGTCGCTCCCCTCCGGGCTCTCGGCCTCCGGCGGGTAGAACGGTGGCCCCCAGTGGCGGGTGTCGTCCCCCCGGCCCGGTTGCTCGACCTTGATCACGTCGGCGCCGAGGTCGGCCAGCATCATCGTGCAGTACGGCCCGGTCATGACCCGGGTCAGGTCGACGACCCGGATCCCGGCCAGCGGCAGCGCGGCCGGGTCGAGCGTGTCCAGACCGCTGAGGTCGGCGAACGACGCCGCGCCGGGCGGGAACTCTTCATTCGGGGGTACCGATTCCGCGAGCGTGGTGGTCTGGGACCGATCAGGAGTGATCGTCATCGGTTCTCCGTAGATTGCAGACCAGCGGCTGCTCCGCTACCGGCCAGTGTCGTGATCCCGGCAGTCTACCACCGCCCTCAGCGCCGTCCCGACCATATATTGACAGTATGACGTCATGGTGTCACGATGTCGCAATGAGCAACGAGCAGATGCGGATCGGCGACTTCGCCGCCGCCACGGGCGTCTCCGCGCGGACCGTCCGGTACTACATCGTCGAGGGACTCCTGCCGCCGCCGGAGGGAGCGGGGCTGGGCGCCATGTATCACCAGGCGCACCTCGACCGACTGCGGCTCATCCTCCGGTTGAAGGACGCGTACCTGCCGCTCAAGGAGATCCGGCGGCAGCTGACCGGGCTGGACGACGCCGGGGTTCGCCGCCGCCTGAAGGAGCTGGAGACCGCCGCCACGAAGGCGCGCTCACGAACGACCCCAGCTGATCGGGCTGCCCGGTCCACCCCAGCGATCCGGGAGGACTCAGCCGCCGACTACCTCCAGCGGCTCGGCCGGAGCGGCGGGATGCCCACCCCATCGCCGGCCGATGCCGCGCCACGGTTCGGCCTGTCGACGTATTCGTCCGCTGAACCAAACACAGACAACGGCCGGGATCCATTGGCGCCCGGGTCATCCCAGGTCTCGGATGCTCCGGATGACCCCGTCTATCCGGGCTACCTGCCGCCCGGCTCGCCGCTGACGATCGGCCGGGCCATCCCGGCCGCCCCACCACCGGAGCCGCCAGTCCAGGAGGACGCGCCGGAGGAGACGACCGCGACGGCCGAGAACTGGGTCCGTCTGAGAATCGGCGACGACGCGGAACTGCTTGTCAGGAGCGGCGCCTATCACCGGCTCCGGGACCGGGTCGACTGGCTCGTCGGCTGGGCCCGCGCCATCTTCCGCTGACACCGGGCGTCGTCACCATCGTCACCGACCGTCATCGCACCCGTCCATCACGCCGGCCACCGCCGGTCCCCGCAGGAGGTTCACCATGCAGCCACTCCCTTTCAGCCTCTCGGTCACCGGTCAGTGGGACCGGCCCTTCGTCGCCACCGAGGGCGGCGTCTCGACGCTTCTGCTCGATCTCGCCACGCCGCAGTCCCTCCGGAAGAGCGACCGGCTCCCGGTCGACATCGCCTTCGTCCTCGACCGCTCCGGCTCGATGTCCGGGGACAAGCTGCCGCTCGCGAAGCAAGCGATCCTCTCGGCCGTCACCCGGCTATCAGACCGTGACCGGATCGCCCTGGTCGTCTACGACAACGAGGTCGACACGCTCCTGCCGCTGATGCCCGCCACGGCCGGGACGCAGCAGGCGCTGCGCTCGGTCCTGGCGATGGTCGACGCCCGCGGCTCGACCAACCTGTCCGGCGGTTGGCTCCAGGGCTGCGGCCAGCTGGCCGGGTCGGTCGGGGACGAGGCGGCCGGCGAGACCGCCGAGCGGATCCACCGCGTCATCCTCCTGACGGACGGACAGGCCAACCAGGGCATCGTCGACCCGGACGAGCTTGCGACCCACGCCCAGGAACTCCGCCATCGCGGCATCACGACCACGACACTTGGCGTCGGGGTCGACTTCGACGGCCCGTTCCTCTCCCAGCTGGCCGAGGCCGGCGGCGGCAACTTCGCCTTCATCGAGCAGCCGGGCCAGCTGGCCGCCTTCTTCGCCCAGGAACTGGACGAGCTGGTCTCGATCGCCGCTCGCAGCGTCTCGGTCGCCGTCTCGGTCCCGGCCGGCGCGACGCTGGAACCGCTCAACCCCTACCCCGCCGAGACCGGCGCCGGCACGACCCACATCGCGGTCGGCGACCTGCCGGAAGCGTCCGAGGTCGAGCTGGTCGCCCGTCTGACCTTCCCGAGCGCCGGGGCCGGGACTGCCCACGACATCGCAGTCCGGGCAACCTGGCGCGACATCGACGGCACCCACCACGAGGTCGCCATCCCGATCGCCCCGGTCATCGCCGCGCCGGCCGTCGAGGTCTACGCCGCCACAACGGACTCGATCGTGTTGGAAGCCGCCGCGATCCAGGGAGCCGCCCAGCTCCGGCGGGAGGCGGCCCGCAGCGCCCAGCGCCACGACTACGCCGCCGTCTGGTCCGCCCGTCAGCGGATCGGCGTGATGCTCAGCGCGGCGCCGGCGTCGGACCGGGTGATGTCCGAGCAGGCCGACCACCTGGCGTTCTCGCCGGCCGAGGACGAGCCGATGGCCCCCGCCGAGGCCCTGCGCCTGGCCGAGCGGGGCTACGCCTCCGGTCGCCGCCGACAGCCGCGCCGTCAAGAGTAGCCGAGCGTTTGCCGCCGCTCCGGTCTGCCAACGAGAGCGGCGGCGCTCGCAGGGTTATAGGCTCTCGCTTCGCTGGCCCTGACCATTCTGCCGGGCGACGCTCTCGCTGCGCTGGCGGCCCGGCCGCCGCAGCGGCCATCACCCCGTGGCGCCATAACGGGCGGTCGCGAAAGCCCTGTTCAATACGAACATCCGCGGCGGCAACGCATGGCGCCTTGCGGCGCGGACAAGGCAAGCCATGTCCCTACACCTGAAGGCACCGCTTTGATGGTCTTGACAAGTGGGGCGACCAGACCGATTGCCCGGCGAGGAGGCAATCCAGGAAGGCGAAGCAACTCGCTACTCCGCCGGTCTCTGGCCCTTGCGCGAGAACCCGGCCCGGCCGATCCCCAGGATCGACCCCGCGCTGCCAATGCTGAGGATCGAGCCGGTGCTGCCGATGCTCAGGATCGACCCGGAACTCCCGATGCTGAGGATGGAGCCGGCGCTGGCGATGCTGAGCACCGACGTGAAGCTGAACAGGCTTCCGACGCTCAGGGCGCTCATCGCGCTGAATGGGCTCCGGTAACTCCAGATGGCGGACGTGGTTCGGTCGGGTGACGTGGGCATGGCGGCCTCCTCGCTCCTCTATCCCGGCGCTTGCCGGTGACTGCGCGTCCCCCGGCCAGATCCGTGCCGGGACGGACGATCCATCCCTCAGACCCGGAGCGATTGGGTTGACGACACGGTATCCTGACTCCCCATCCTGACCAGTACACCGCACGCGCGAGGAGACCGCATCCCGTGGCAAAGATCACCATCATCGGCGCCGGCGGCTACGTGTTCCCCCTCCGCCTCGTCGGCGACATCCTCAGCCTGCCGGCCCTGCAGGCGTCGACCATCACCCTGATGGACATCGACGCCGACCGGCTCGAAGGGACGGCGGCGGCGGCCCGTGACCTCGTCCGGCACTACGGCTTCCCGGCCGTGATCGAGTCAACGACCGAGCGCCGGGCCGCCCTCGACGGCGCCGACTACGTGATCGTCACCTTCCAGGTCGGCGGGCTCGAAGCCTACGCCCACGATGTCCAGATCCCGCGCAAGTACGGGCTGGACCAGACCGTCGGCGACACCCTCGGCCCGGGCGGCGTCTTCCGCTTCCTCCGCAGCGCCCCGGCGCTGAGCGACATCGCCCACGACATGTCCGAGGTCTGCCCCGACGCGCTGCTGATCAACTACGCCAACCCGATGGCGATGAACTGCTGGTACCTGTCCAGCCTGGGGGTGAAGACGGTCGGGCTCTGCCACAGCGTCCAGGGAACGAGCCACATGCTCGCCCGGCAGCTCGATGTCCCGGACGACGAGATCACCTTCCGCGTCGCCGGGATCAACCACCAGGCCTGGTTCACCGAGTTCCGCCGCGGCGACGAGGACCTGCTACCCCGGATGAGGGAGACGATGACCCGGCGCCATCTCGGCCGGTCCTCCGGCAGCACCCTCGCCCCGGACGACGGCGACCACAGCGGCAAGCGGGCCGACAACGTCTACGAGGGCGGCTCGGAGCGGGTCCGGACCGAGATCATGGACGCTTTCGGCTACTTCCACACCGAGAGCAGTCACCACGCCAGCGAATACCTGCCGTACTTCCGCAAGGACGCCGGGCACGTCGAGGAGTTCATCCCGCAGCGGTGGGACTACTTCGAGGTCTGCTCGGCCAGGGCGACCGGCGACCCGAACGCCGACCTTTTGAGGAAGCTCAGGGACAGGCTGGAGCCGTCCGTCGAGTACGGCGCCGTCATCGTCAACGCCATGGAGACCGGCACCCCGGCCGTTATCTACGGCAACGTCCCCAATGACGGCCTGATCTCCAACCTTCCGGCCGGCTGCTGCGTCGAGGTCGCCTGCCTCGTCGACCGCAACGGCCTTCAGCCGACCGCCTTCGGCGCCCTGCCGCCCCAGCTCGCCGCCGTCAACCGGACCAACGTCAACGTCCAGGAGCTCGCCGTCCTGGCGGCCCAGACGGCCGACCGGGAGCACGTCTACCACGCCGTCATGCTGGACCCGCTGACCGGCGCCCTCCTGACGCTGGAGCAGATCCGGTCGCTGGTCGACGAGCTGTTCGCCGCCGAGGCGAGGTGGCTGCCGCAGTTCGCCGTCGGCGCCGACCCCGCCACGCGGACGGCCGACGTGCTGCACGAACTCGTTTCGGCTGACTAATCGATATCTGGTCGATCGGCTCAACGGAATGGTTGAACGGAACGATCGCGAGGATGATCTCTCCATGGATGACCAGGGCTATTCATGGAGGGATCGTCCGTCTGGTCGTGCTCGCGCAATGGGTTATCTCTCTGGTCAGCGCGCAAACGTTATTTGATCAGGCGGAGGATGTAACGCCTGGCGCCAGGCCTCGCACCACGCTCCAAGCCTCGGCCAACTACATCGGCACGTCTCTGGCCGCCCGAATCGCCAGGCACGGTCAGCGTCGTCGCGCAAGCGGCGGTGCTCGGGCATGGCGTTCGGGTCATCGCGGTCGTCCGGAGCGGGACTGATCAGCCGGTTTTCGGTCTAACCGTTGATAGGATTGTCGGGGATATGTAGTGCGAATTCGTCGCCATCGACCACGCCTTCGCCCCCCTGCAACCGCGACGGATCTACCCCTATCGCACCATCCCCTTCCGGATCGCCATGCCGGACCGCTGCGGCGACTTCCTCGCCGCCGCGAGCGCCCACCGCTGACCGATCCCACCGCCAGATGACTCCCCTGCCAATCTGTCGGACTACGGGTTACCGCCCGGAACTCCTCTCTGGTGAGCGACGACGCCACATGGGAATCAGGTCGTGGCGCCGGGAAGGCGTCCGCGACAGCAGGGGAGTCACGCGCATGAGCCGCTTCGTACTGGTCTGTCTGTTCGTCCTTACGTCCTTCGCCGCCTGGACGCCCGGCCTCGCCGCGCGAGGCAACGACGATGACCTGCCCAAGGCGCCGCAGGCCAAGGGTGACGGGCTGGAATTCAGCGTCGAGGGCGCCATCATGGGCGACAGCTTCGATGCACCACTGAATCTCGCCAAGGATGACGAGGGCCGCACCTACGTCCTGGTCAGTATTCGGATCGAGAACACCTCGAACGAGGAGAAGACCCTCAACTCCGGCAAGTTCTCGTTCGTCAGTGGTGAGGAACTGATCGGCTCCAGTGGCGATACATCGTCAAGGGCTCAGGACGGACTTGGCCTGCGAGCGATGGGCGACACCAATGGGCACAACCTGAAGCCCGGTGTTACCCAGGTCTACGTCCTTGGCTGGCGTCTCGCGGTCGACCTCGACAAGTTCACGCTGAACATCGACTACCCAGGCGCCAAGCGGATCGAGATCGACCCGTGGCTGGATCAGGACATCGCCCCTGAGGACCTTCGCCCTGGCGATACCGCACCCTTCATCACGGAGGACGGCTCCTACGCCATCGGCGACACCCTCGGCCAGGAAGAGGACGACACGCAGTTCACCGCTACTGGTTACGAGTACCTGGACGGGATCGATCTTGGCTTCGAGGTTCTCCAGCCACGGGGCAAGTTCGTCATCGTCGCCATCACGCTTTACGTCCCCGGTCGCGAGTCTCGTGCGTTCAATCTGAACGATGTCCACCTCTACTCCGCTGCGACCGATCAGTTCAGTGACTACGACGCCAACGCGACGATCTTCTACAACGACGCCGACAACAGCCTCACCTACGAGGATCTGCAGCCGGGCATCACGTACAACGGCAACGTGATCTTCGACGTCTCGCTGGAAGCCGCCGACTTCTGGCTGGCCCTTGGCAATGATACGGATGAGCCGCTCGCCGCGATCCACCTTGACACGGCCTCGACGTCCGGTTCGTCCGGTGGCGCGTCGTCCGATGGCCAACTCATCACCGACTGCTCTGCGTTTGCCGACTACGATGAAGCGCAGGCCTACTACGCCGACAACGCCGATGCCCAGCAGTACCTCGACCCGGACAACGACGGGCAGGCCTGCGAGGTCTTCTTCGGCCGCGGCTAGCGCCGAACGCAGATTCGACGTGACACGAAACAGGGCCGGCCGGTCGAGCGCTCGACCGGCCGGCCCTGTGCGGGTTGGGATTGGTGGCACATCGCGGGGCCACGGGAACGACCGGGCGAACGGCTCGCCACTGGTCGATTGCGGGGCGGATGGCCGAGGCCACGGGGACCGGCTCAGACCGGTCGGACTAGCGGCCGCCGACGCTCACGAGGACGGCGACCAGGGCGCCGATCGCGCCGATGAAGGCCTGCCAGCGACCCCGGCGCGGCTCCCGCTCGATGACGACCCAGCACGGCGGGTCGTGCCGGTGGCGAGCGGCGTTGGCCGCCTGCTCGGCTTCCAGGACCAGTTCCATAACCCGCAGTTCCATGACGTCCTCCGTTGTTCCCGACCCGGCTCGCCTCGCATCCGGGTCTGCTTCCAGTCTCCTCCTGAAAGCGGTTAGGCGGGGTCCGCATTGCGAACGAATGTTCCTATCATCCGGCTTGACTCACAGGCAGCGTCGCTGGGGTAGAATACGGACATGCGTTCTACGGCCCGGTTCCGGCGCGTCGGCGCGGGTGTACGCTCCCAACCATGCTGCCAGTGGAGGATCCATGTATCACCCGACGACGCGGGTCCTGACCGTGCTCGAGCTCCTGCAATCGCGCCACCGGATCGGCGGGACCGAGCTTGCCGAGCGGCTCGAGGTCGACAAGCGCACCATCCGGCGCTACATCACGATGCTGCAGGACCTCGGCATCCCGGTCGAGACGGAGCGGGGCCGCTACGGTGGCTACCGGATCCGCGGTGGGCACCGCCTGCCGCCGATGATGTTCACCGACGGTGAGGCCCTCGCCGTCGTCCTCGGCCTGCTGGCGGCCCGGCGGCTCGGGCTGACCGCCTCCGCCCCGGACACCGAAGGCGCGCTGGCCAAGATCGAACGGGTCCTGCCCGACGCGCTGCGGGAGCAGGTCCGGGCGGTTCAAGGCGCCCTGAGTCTGGACCTGACGCCGGCCAAGTCGGCCCCGACGACGGGGACCGTCACGCTGATCAGCCGGGCGATCACCCAGCGCCGGCCGATCTGGATCCGCTACACCGCCGGCTACGACAAGGGCATGACCGAGCGGATCGTCGAGCCCTACGGGATCGTCTACCGGGCCGGCCGCTGGTACGCCGTCGGGTTCTGCCGCCTCCGGACGGAGCTGCGCTGCTTCCGGCTGGACCGGATCGAGACGGCCGAGCTGCGCGAGGGCGTCTTCTTCCGGCCGGATCACTTCGACCCGGTCGCCTTCCTGCTCGATTCGCTCGCCCGCGTCCCGGAGGAGTGGGACGTCGAGATCCTGCTGGAGGCGACGCTGGAGGAGGCCCGGACCGTCCTGCCGCCGGCGCTGGCGCTGCTGGACGAAGTCGAGGGCGGCGTCCGGATGCGCAATTCGGTCGGCGACCTGGAGTGGCTGGCCCGCGACATCGCGGCGCTACCCTTCCCCTTCACGATCATCAAGCCGGACGAGCTCCGGGTCGCCCTGACCCGCCAGGCCGAGCTGTCGCTGGCCAACGCCCGACGCCACCTTCGCAGCGCCGATCAGAGCGCCGGGTCGGTAGCTGATGCCGAGGCGGCCCGCTAGAGGGCGGCGACCTCGTCCCGCTCCTCGGGCGTCAGCTTCCAGTCGGTGGCCTTGAGGTTCTCGGTGAGTTGCTCCGACCGGCGGGCGCCGACGATGACGGAGCCGACCTGCCGGTGGGCAAGCAGCCAGGCGATCGCCAAATCGCCGACGGTGTGGCCGCGGGCCTCGGCCCAGCCCTTGAGCCGGTCGACCTTCGCCAGGTTCTCCGGCGTCGCCCGCTTGTCGTAGTTCCCCATCCTGCCGAGCCGCGTCCCCTCCGGCGCGGCGGTCGTCCCCTGATACTTGCCGGTAAGCAGGCCGGACGCCAGCGGGGTGTACGGGATGATCCCGACGCCGAGCGCGTCGGCGGCCCCGAGCAGCGTCGGGTCGCTCAGCCCGTCGATCAGGTTCCAGCGGTTCTGGGCCGAGACCCACGGTGACAGGCCGTGCCGCTTCGCGATCCCCTGGCTCTCGGCGATCTGCCACGCTTCGTAGTTGCTGTTGCCGATGTAGCGCACCTTGCCGGCCCGGACGAGGTCGTCCAGCGCCCGGACCGTCTCTTCCGGCGGGGTCTTCGGGTCGAACCGGTGGACCTGGAGCAGGTCGACATGGTCGACACCCAGCCGGGCGAGCGACCGCTCGACCGACTGCATCAGCCAGCGGCTCGAGGTGCCCTGCTCGTAGGGGCTGTCGCTGAACGCCATCCCGGCCTTGGTCGTCAGCACGACGCTGTCGCGCCGCCCCCTGAGCGCCTGCCCGACAAGCTCTTCGGACCGCCCCTTGGAGTAGACGTCAGCCGTGTCGACGAAGGTGATGCCATGATCCAGCGCCACCTGGATGACACGGACCGCGTCGTCGCCGTCGACCGTCGCCCCGAAGGTGTTGCCGCCCAGCCCGATCGCGGAGACCAGCAGACCGGACGTCCCGAGTTGTCGCAGTTCCATCCTGATGTTCCCTCTTCACGTTGCCGTAGATCGACCGAACCGGCACATGGTCGCATGTCCGCGCCCGCGATCCAGCTGGTGGCGTACAAGACCCACCACCGTGAACGACTGGCACCCATTCGCCAGGAACACCGTCGGATGGAACAGCGCCCCAGACGACACCGGCATGGCAGTCCGGCACCTGCCCTGGCCGACCCGGGTAACGAGAGAGAACCGTCGAGTGAGGGCCATCCAGATCACCCGTCACGGCGGTCCTGAAATCCTCAGGCTCTCCGAACTGCCGGACCCAGCGCCGGGTACCGGTTGCCCACGGCGGTTTTCTCGCTGGCGTCTCTACCGAACTGACGGCCGCTCCCCTGACCATCGTGACCCAGCTCCCACCGGATACCCGGCTCGACCTCAGGGAGGGGAAACGATCGACCAGAGCAACGCGGCACTCGGCAGTTCCTGGGCACGTCAGGCCGTCAGGTCCGGACCACGGCCGGTCCGGTCGTCCAGCCAGGCGACCATCTCCGCGATGACCTCGTCGCCGTTCGGCTCGTTGAACGTCTCGTGGAGCAGCCCCGCCCACGGCCGGACCGTCAGGTCGGCGCTGCTCGCCCGCTCGGCCAGGAAGCGGGAGCCGGCCGGGTCGACGACGGTGTCGGCCTCGCCGTAGAACAGCAGCAGCGGCAGTGCGATCTCGCCCAGGCGGAACCGGGCGGAGCGGGCGGCCGAGGCCAGCTGCCACGCCATCTGGGCGCTGGTCGGCGCATGGTTGAGCAACGGATCCGCCGCCCATAGCCGCCCGACCTCTGGGTCGCTGCTCAGGCCCCCGCTCGACCGGCGGACCGGCAGCGTCGGGGCCACGCGGGCCAGCAGCCCGGTCGCCCAGAGCGCCGGCCGGGAGAGGTCGGTGGTCAGGCGCAGCGCCGGGGAGCTCAGGACCAGCCCCGAGAGCGCCGCCTGGTCGGGCATCGCCAGCACGTACCGGGTGGCGATCAGCCCGCCCATCGAGTGGCCGAACAGGAACGGTTGTCGCGACGCGTCGCCGCGCCGGGACGTGACGTCACGGGCCAGCGCCACGACGAGGTCGAGGTCGGCGACGAAGTCGTCGAACCGGGCGATCCGGGCCCGGACGCCCTCGCTGCGGCCATGACCCCGGTGATCGAGCCCGACGACGCTGTAGCCGCGACCCGTCAGCGCCGTGATGATGTGGCCGTAGCGGCCGAGGTACTCACCGAACCCGTGCGCGAGGACGACGGTCCCCCGGTCCGGCAGATCGGAGGGCGCTGGGTGCCAGACGCCGGACCAGATCCGGTGCCCGCCCGATCCCGCCAGCATCGTCGTCTCGTCCGGATCCGGTGGCGGCGCGAACCGGTCCACCCTGCCACGGAAGGAATCGCCGTCAGGAGTCAGCCGCGATGCATCGCTCATGGTGTCGTCCTTTCAGTGAGGATGCCTGGTGGGACCATCGGCACGCGACCTAGATGTCGAGCGCCAGCCGCAGGACCAGGATCAGCAGGACGAAGGCCGCGATCATGCCGTTGATGATCGCGACCGTCCGCAGGCGGACCAGCATCTCCGGCGGCGCGACCTTGCGGGAGTCAAGCGCCAGGTACGACGCGGCGGCCAGCGCCACGACGGCGATGCCGAGGGCGAGGTTGACGTCGTAGAGCAGCCCGACGAACGGCGCGGCGACGATCCCGGCGCTGAGCAGGCAGCCGGGCAGTCGGTTCCCCATCTGGCTGATGACCTCCGGGTTGAGCCGGATCGGCTCGACGCCCTTCGGGATCCCGCGCCGATGCCGTGCCCGCCGCTCCGCCTCCGACCGTCCGTTCTGCCGTGCCACCCTGCGTCCCATCCCTCTTCGTCGCGACTGTCCTCTCGCACCGTACTCCAGAGACGCGGTTCCGGGTCGGCCTCCATCAAAAGACGCCGGCAGCGACGCGCCGCCAGGGCTTGCTTAGTTCGCGAGGTTGTCGTGCAGGAACATCAGAACGATCTCCATCGAGCCCGGATCATCGAGTAGCCGGGTCGCATGCGCCGTCCCAAGGACGGTCACGACATCGTTCAGCACCCCGGCCCCGTCCAGCGCCTCGCCCATTACGACCGATTGCTCGACCGGAACGACCGGATCGTCCTCGGCGTGGATCAGCAGGAACGGAGGGTCGGTCGGATCGACCGACGTGATCGGTGACGCCGGGTTGGAGGACGGACAGTCATCGATCGTGTCACACCCAAGGAACGTCAGAGCCGTGCCGACCTGTTGCCGCGTCGCGGAACCGATCGCGGCCTCCCGGAGATCCATCGGTCCGGACAGCGAAACCACTGTCCGCACTCGGGCGCCATCCGTCAGATTGCCGTCCCCATCCGTCCCGACGAGTCCGGCCAGGTTACCGCCGGCGGACCCGCCGAGGATACCGATGCGGTCCGGGTCGATCCCGAACCGATCGACCTGGTCCGGGTCGCGGAGCCACTCGACCGCCGCCTGGACATCGTTGAACGCCGCCGGGAATGGAGCGTCGGGAGCGAGGCGGTAATCAACGGTGAAAGCGGCGTAGCCAGTGGCGGCGAGGTCTTCGCACAGCGCTTCCCACTGCCCAGCGTCCCGCCGTCCACCGGTCCATCCCCCGCCATGGACGAGCACCACCGCGGCCAGCGAACTCTCGCGCTGAGATGGCAGACAGGCATCGAGGCGCAGGGTCTCACCTTCGGTCTCCCGGTAGGTGATCGCCTGCTTGGTGACGACGGCCGGTTCCCCGGTCGGATCGGTCCCGGCAGCGTCGGTCTGCGGCCATGTGACTCCCGGTAACGACCCGACAGTCAGCGTCACGATCAGCAGTCCGATCGACGCCCGGCAACCCCGTTTCCCGAACATGAGAACTCCCTTCGGTGAATTGCGCATGAACAGGCAGGACAGGACGCTGGCAACCGTGTCGGCCAACGGGCTACCGCTGCGTCTCACCCAGCAGCGTCGCGACGAGGATCGTCGTCGTCCAGAGGTAGAGGTCGTCGTGGTCCCGGGTCGGGTCCAGCTCGACGACATCGGCGGAGACGACCGGCAACTCGGCGTCCCGGATCATCCGCAGGACGCGGGCGGCCTCCCGGCTGGTCAGGCCGCCGGGGCAGATCGTGCCGGTCGCGGGGAGGTCGACCGGGTCGATCACGTCGACGTCGAACGACAGGTGAACCGCCGTCACGCCGCGTGTCTGGAGATGGGCGATCGCCGCCAGGACGCCCTCGCGGATGCCGGTGTCGTCCCACTCCTCCATCGTCCGGGTCCAGATCCCGTGGTCCCGGACGATCCTGCGCTCGCCCGGGTCGAGATCGCGGACGCCGACCAGGCAGACATCGGCCGCGGCGACGGCGGCTGGGCCACCGGCCAGCGCGGTCAACTCCCGTGGCCCGATCCCGAGCGACGTCGCCAGCGGCAACCCGTGAATGTGCCCGCTCGGGCTGGTCTCGGGCGTGTTCAGGTCGGCATGGGTGTCGATCCAGATCACCCCGAGCCGTCCCGGCTGCCCGTCCGGCCCGGTCATCCGGCGCACGGCCCGGGCCGCTCCGGCCAGGCTGCCGGCCGCGACGGCATGGTCGCCGCCGATCGTCAGGGCCAGCGCCCCGCTCGCGACGGCCCGCTCCGTGGCATCGGCCAGCCGGGCGGACGCCACGGCGATCGCGGGCAGGAACGCCAGGTCGTGCCGGTCGCGACGCACGAGCGCGCCGGGAACGTCCGGGGTCTCGATCGTGACGGAATCGCGCAGCCGGGCGGCCAGCGCGATGTCCTCGCGCTCCCGCCAGCGCCGGCGGAGCGCCGCGTCGATCATCTCCGGCGCCCGCTCGACACCGGGCCGCTCGCAGCCATACCAGAGCGGCACCAGGATTGGCTGGACGGGGCCGGTCAGGAGGCGGTTGGGCGGTTGCCCAGCAATCTGGCTCTCCAGGAGCTGTTGATGGTTACCTTGAAACGAACCGTTGGCAGCGGCGACAGACGCGGAATCGACTGAAACACCCACCAGCGATGATCCCTGGGTCCCGCCACCGGCAGACGATCAAGCGGGCCCCATGCACGGCGTCTTCGCCGCGCCGATAGCGTGTCGCACAGGTCCGACACCTCACGCCCGGCAATTGTACGTTCACGGCGCGGGCGCCTTCGACTACCGGTCCGACGTATCAACAGCCCGTCTCGGATCGCAGGTCGGATCGTAGGGGCGAAGTTTACGAGCCCGGTCGCCGCAACGACCTTCGCCGCAAGGCGAGACCGTGCCACGCGACCGGAAAATTCGCGTGGACCTAACACAGGACAAGAATCAGCGATCGACCTTTCGCGTCAACCATCAGACGCGGTCGAACCCGGACCACCATTATCGCCCCGCGGGGCGATGGCCGCTGCGGCGACCGGGCGACCACAAGGGATCGCCCCTACGAATCGATGCCCTGCCAACCGACCAACCCCATGATCTCCAGAGCCAAATCCTTGGGCGTCCGGCCGTCAGTGGCCAGGACGATGTCCCCTACCCGGTTGCTTTCCATGATCGCCGTCAACTCCGGCGCCCGGCGCAGATGCCAGGCCAGGCTCTCGTCCGACTCCCGGCCCCGGAGCCGGGCCGCGACGGTTTCGGGCCGGACCGTCAGCCGGACGACGGTCAGCGCGCCGCCGGGGATGGCCGAGGCGATCACGGCCCGGCCGGCGACGTCCTCGATCACGTAGGGCAGGATCAGCCTTTCCGCGCCAGCCGCGACGAAGTTGCGGCAGACATCGGCCAGGTTCCGGACCACGAGCCGGCCATGGAACGGGTCGCCGGCCGGGCGTGGGAAGCACTGGGCCAGCTGATCGACGTCGACCCAGGCGTGGGCGACCTCGCGCCGCTCCAGTTCGGCCGAGATCGCCGCCGCGACGGTCGTCTTGCCGGCGCCGACCGGCCCGGTCACGATCAGGACAGGCAATGCCAAGGGGTTCATCCCATTCCCATTTTCCAACTGACATCAGTTGTCGCCATAAAAGACGACCCTGCAAAAAGCTCCGAACTGATGACGACGGCTAGCGGATAACGCCCGAACAAGCTGTTCCTAACCGAGATCGGGCAGACCACATGTCGAACTGTGCTCCACCCACCATTCTTCAAGTTTGAGAATAACTGTGTCCAAGTGGGGCCAATGGTCGTGTCCTATCCAGAGGACGGGCTCCTGCTCGACCCAGTCGCCAATCACATACGTATGAAGGTGGTGTTTGTCGTGGTGGTGAGGGAGCATCATGAAGTGGGGAGAGCAGTCGTAGCGAAAGATACCGCTTCCATGGCCATCGTCGCCTCCCGATCGTTCAGCTATCGCGACATGAGAGGCATGGTATCCATAGTGATGGGTACGCACTTGCCCAAGATGGTTCGTCTCGAGCAACTTGTTCACGGCGATGAAGAGGCCGTGGGCACAGTCCAGCCGCCCATGGCCTCGCCACTCCTGGCGATCAATGCTATATGACCACTCAATGCCGTCACTGTAGACGAAGTGCTCAAGAGACCGGATGTGGCTGTCGTGAACCATGAAGTAGCGCTCGGGACTGTTCCACCCATGAGCGTTTGGCCTGCTACCGTCCGCCAAGCTGCAGTGTCTCCCATGCACGCAGCCAGTCGGCAATCTCGCGGTTGGCGACCTTCAGGCCCTTTCGAACCTGGTACCACATGTCCCAAGACTCAACACCATAGCTGGATTCCATTGCCGTGATCACACCTTGCAGCCGACGTGCCTCATCTGGATGCTCTTCCCAGTACCGTTGCTGACGCTGTTGACGGTCAGCGAGTTCGTGCGGGGTCATCGGGCTCATCGGTGATGCCAGAACCATGGCTGTGACTCCTGAATTGACGTTGGCCCTGTTTGGCCCTGTTTGGCCCTGTTTGGCCCTGTTTGGCCCTGTTTGGCCCTGTTTGGCCCTGTTTGGCCCTGTTTGGCCCTGTTTGGCCCTGTTTGTCGATAGCGTATCCGATTGAGAACAGTTTGGGGTGTACTCATGTACAACATGTTCGTACTGACAACCTGGTACCAGCTATCGTGTTTGTCGTCACCCACCCGCATGTTTGGGCCGACTAGGGTTGCAACAAAACGTCGCTGCTCCTGCCAAATGGCGACAAATGACTCCGAGGCGTCATGGACCTGAGAACTTTCAGCAACCAGACCGGTCGCTCGCGAGCATAACCCGTCCCCGAAAAGGCACAATAGGGGCAGCAGCATTGTGCGATACGGCCTGCCACCGTTCATGTCCGCCGGTTAGGCGTCGGACGGGGCCGGACAGGCAGGTGCACGATTGCGGATTCGAGCGTTCCCCCTTCGGGATCAGGCAACGGGTGAGGACAGACAGGCGATGACGAGCGGCGGACCCAACGGCACGGCAGTCACAGACGAGACGGCAGTGACAGACGAGACAGCGACGACCCTCCCGGGCGCGGCGCCCGCCGCCACGGCGGACCAGACCCCGGCCGACGCGACGGTGGCGCCGGCCCAGCCCGCCGGCATCATCTCCCGTGAGGAGGGACGGGCCCGCGACGCGATCCGCCGCGCGATGGTCGGCCTGGACCTCGCTGGTGGGGCCGACCGCCACATCGACCTGCGCTCGCTGCCCTTCGCCGGGACGTGGGGCGCCGCCACGACGGTCGCCCGGGCGCTGGCGTCCGACGTCGTCACCGCCGATCTCGGGGCCGACGGCGAGACCGACGGGCTCTCGAAGAAGGAGCTCAAGCGCAAGGTCAACGAGCGCATCCCCGAGGCGTCGCAGCGGGTCGCCGAGTCGATCCGCGACGCCCTGCTGGCGGACCCGGAGGTCACCTTCGGCTCCGTCGAGGCGGTCAACGGCTACGTCAACATCTCGTTCGACGCCTCGGCGATGGCGCTCAGCCTCCTTGGCGAGGTCCTCGAAGGCGCCGACGACTACGGTCAGGGCACGCCGATCGATGAGCTGGTCATGGTCGAGCACAGCCAGCCCAACACCCACAAGGCCTTCCACGTCGGCCACCTCCGCAACACCAGCCTCGGCGTCGCCGTCAGCCGGATCCTCGCCCGGGCCGGCTACCGGGTCATGGACGCGACCTACATCGGCGACATCGGCCGCCACGTCATCCAGTGCCTCTGGTGCTATGAGCAGTTCCACCGGGGGCAGGAGCCGGAGGACGTCCTCCAGCGCGGCCGCTGGCTGGGCGAGCTCTACGCCGAGTCCGAGCGTCGCCTGCGCTACCGCCAGTCGGTCCTGGGATTCCTCACGCTGCTGAGCAAGGAGGACTACGCCTTCATCGCCGGGATCGACCGCTCGCTCAAGTACCTCTGGCGGTCGATCCCGGCCGAGACCGGCGAGGATGTCGCCTACTTCCTCCACCGCTTCACGCACGCCGGCGAGATCAAGGATTCCGAGCTCCGCGACCCGGACATCATCGTCGCGTTCTGGCCGATCGTCGGCGACTTCCTCCGCGACCAGGTCGAGAACCCCAAGCCGCTGGTGCTGGTCGACGGGCAGGCCGAACCGACCACGACGCCGGAGGAGCGCCTGGCGACCTGGACCGAGCTGGCTGGGCACATCGAGGACTGGTGGCCGGCCGGACCGGTCTGGCGTGAGCAGATGGCCGCCACCTGGCGCCGCTGGGAGGCACGGGAGCCCGAGTTCGTCGCCCTCTGGGAAGAGACGCGGGAATGGAGTCTGGTCGACTTCCGCCGCATCTTCGAAGAGCTGGGGGCGCGGTTCGACGTCTGGTTCTTCGAGAGCCAGGTCGAGGAGCCCGGCAAGCTGATCGTCCAGGAACTGCTGGATCGGGGCATCGCCGAGATCAGCGACGGGCTGCCGGTGGTGAAGATCGACGAGAAGCTCGGGCTGGAGACGGAGACCTACCGGACGCTGCCGATCCTGCGTTCGGACGGGACGTCGCTCTACGCGACCAAGGACCTCGCCCTGACGAAGCGGAAGTTCGACGACTACCACGTCGACCGCGCCCTCTGGGTGGTCGATGTCCGGCAGTCGCTCTACTTCCAGCAGATCGTCAAGGTGCTGGAGCTCTGGGGCTTCGAGCAGGCGAAGCGGGCCGGCCACATCGTCTACGAGTACGTCGCGCTGCCGGAGGGGGCGATCTCCTCCCGCAAGGGCAACGCGCCGAACTACGAGGACGTCCGCGACCTCGTCCTGGCTCGGGCCCGCGAGATCATCGCCGAGAAGAACCCGGACCTCGCCCCCGAGCGGGCGGCCGAGGTCGCCGAGCAGGTCGCGATCGGCTCGCTCAAGTACGCGATGCTGGCGCGGGACAACAACAAGATCGTGATCTTCGACGTCGAGGAGGCGATCAGCTTCGACGGCCACTCGGCGCCGTACATCCAGTACGCCCACGCCCGCGCCTGCCGGATCATGGAGCGAGCCAGGGTCGACCGCGCCGTCGTCGTCGCCCGGCTGCCGGAGACGCGGTTCCCGGTCGTCGAGCCGTCCGAGCTGGACCTGCTCCAGCAGCTGGCCGCCTACCCGGAGTGGATCCAGCGGGCGGCCGCCGAGAACCGCCCGACGATCATCTGCCAGTACGTCTATGAGCTGGCGAAGACCTTCAACGACTTCTACCACGCCTGCCCGGTGATCCAGAGCGAGGAGCCGCAGCGGACGGCCCGCCTCGCCCTCGTCGCCGCGACCCGGCAGACGCTGGCGAACGCCCTCGACGTCCTCGGGATCGCCGCCCCGACCCAGATGTAGGTCCTGGCTGGTTACGGACGGTCAGCGCCGACCGTCCGCGGCCAGTTCCCCTGTCAGGAGCCCCACGATGTCCCGACCGATCGCGGCGTGGGCGCTGGCCGGGACGCTGACCGTCACCGGCGTCACCCACTTCGTCCAGCCCGGCGTCTTCGACGGGATCGTGCCGTCGGTCCTGCCCAACCCGCGCCTCTGGACGTACCTCAGCGGCATTGCCGAGCTGACGGTCGCCGGGCTGGTCGCCCTGCCCCGGACCCGCCGGCTCGGCGGCCTCGCCGCGGCGGCCCTGTTCGTCGCCGTCTTCCCGGCCAACATCCAGATGGCGATTGACGCCGACGGGCCTAGCGAGCAGATCACTGCCTGGGGCCGGCTGCCGTTCCAGATCCCGCTCGTCCTCTGGGCACTGCTTGTCTTCCGGCAGGCGAATAGATCGACCGCAACTGCAGCCCGTTCGTAGGGGAGTGGGCTTGCCCCTCCCGGCCGCCGCAGCGGCCATCGCCCCGTGGGGCGATAATTGGCGGTCTGGGTTCAACCATGCTCAATGAAGGACTTGACGTTCGACTGCGGCTCCTCGTCGGCTTCTGTTGGTTCCACGGAAACATGCCGGTTGCATGGCACAGTCTCGCCTGACGGCGAAGGCCGCTGCGGCGGCCGGGAGCCACAAGCGGACTCCCCTACAATTGCCGGTCTCCACTTCCTCATCGCACTGGCATCCTTGCTGCACGGAGCGAGACGTTCCGGCAACCGGCCTGGGTACACCGAAGGGCAGGCAACGCGATGGTTCTGGTCAATGTCCTCATCCCGACCTTCGGCCGGAAGACCGCGCTGGCGATCGTCCTGACCGGCCTGCTCGGCCAGACGTTCCGCGACTTCGACGTCACGATCTCCGACCAGACCGACGAGGACCAGCGGTACGTCGACTCGCTGGAGATCCAGACGCTGGTCGACGCCCTCCGCTGGCATGGCCACGTCGTCACGATCCACCACAACTTCCCGCGGCAGGGCATGGCCCAGCAGCGCCAGTTCCTGCTCGAGACCGCGACCGCCCCGTACGTCCATTACCTCGATGACGACGTCGCGCTCGAACCGCTGGTGATGGAACGGATGCTCGGGGTGTTGCGGGCCGAGAGCTGTGGCTTCGTCGGTTGCCCCGCCGTCGGGTTGCAGTACCTGGAGGACGTCCGGCCCCATCAGCAGGGGATCGAGCTCTGGGACGGGCCCGTCGTGCCCGAGCCGTTCACGCCGGAGACGATTCCCTGGGACCGGGCACCGATCAACAATGCCGCCAACCCACTCCACATCGAGCGGCGGCTGGCACCGAATGGCGAGACGCTCAGGTATCGCATCGCCTGGGTCGGCGGGGCGAACCTGCTGTTCGACCGGGGGAAGCTGGGGGCCGTCGGCGGGTTCTCGTGGTGGCCCCGGCTGCCGGCCGTCCACGCCGGCGAGGAGGTCGTCGTCCAGTTCCTCATGCTGCGCTACTTCGGGGGCTGCGGCGTCCTCCCGACCGGGACGTATCACATCTGCCTGCCGACGACGATCGAGGACCGGACCCACAACGCCACGGAGCTGTTCGGTCAGCTCATCGACGAGCTGGACCCGGTGCTGGCTCGGGGGGCGATGCGACCGGACTGACCAGGGGAGGTTCGTCTTCACTCCCCGGCAGTGGGCCAGACTGGATATGTCGTGCGTGTCCCGGATCGGCACCGACCGTGCTCCCCAGCGGTCGTTGCGTCCGATCGGATCGGCGACGGACGGAAAACGAGCGAGGGGTCCGCCGGTTGCGGACCCCTCGCTCGACCGTTCGCGGGCGTTGAACCGGACCCTTGCCGGTCAGGGTCTGGTCAGCGCCGGCGGGAGGTTGCGGGGCGTGAGCTCATCCAGCGTCGACGGGATGACCCCGGCCGGGATCGGGCTGCCCGGCGCGACGTCCGCCTCGGTGAAGAAGCGCAGCCGCATCTGGAAGAAGCTCAAGTCGCCGTCAGGCAGCGGATCGGGCAGCGTCACCGTGAACGCCCCTTGCGCGTCCGGCCAGGTCAGGCCGGCATCGACCGGCGTGTCCCCACTCGCCACGCCGACCAGGTAGCCGACGTACTCGGCACCGGGAATGTCGGTCACCTCGAAAGCGCCGCCAGCCCCGGTGCCCATGACCATGCCCTGCATCGGGTCGGCGACCACGTCGAGCTGGGCCGACCCCCCTGCGCCGAAGCTCACCGCCGAGCCGCTCTCATAGAAGCCCTCGCCGATGGAGACCCGGATGTTGTACTCGCCGCCCCCGGTTGGGAAGAACCGCAGGCTGTAGCGCCCGTCGTCACCGGAGGCGCCGGACACGGCCCACGTCTCGCCCTCGTCGTCTGAGATGCTGACGTAGGCCCCAGGGATCGGCGCACCGGCTCCATCCTGGATGACGCCCTGCAACTCGTAGCCCCACAGCGCGACCTGCGGCGCGGGGGATGTGCTGTCGGCGAAGGTGATCCGGCCGGAGAGACTGGCTCCCGGCCCGACGGTCTGACCAGCGTCGAGCGTGATCGGAAACGCGGTCTCGATCACCGTCTCGGCCTTGCCAAGCGCGTCACTGTCTGCCGCCACAGACGGTTGACCCTCGACCATCGCGCCGCTGGTGTCCACGACGTGCAGCCGCAGGCGGCTAAGGACGGTCCGGTCGCCCTGGAGCGTGAAGGTGCCATCGGCGCCGGTAGGCGTCGGTAGGGTGTAGGCGTTGAGCCCGATCCGGACGCCGCCGACCGGCCGGCCACCGACCACGAGGGTGCCGGTGATACGGAACTGGTTGTCGCCCCCGCGGTCCCAGAGCTTGACCGGGATCAGGGCCTGATCCAGGCCGAAGTCGACCTGACCGGCGCTCTGGCTCAGTAGCAACGATACGAAACGTCCGACCACGAGAGCCGTCCTCTCTTCGGGGCCGTGCCGCCCGGCCGCTTGGTGGGGCGGCACGGCCCAGACTGCAGTGCTGTCTACGATTGAGGCGTGCTTTGCGGAGTCCCCTCCGGGTTCACCACCTGCGGGGTGGCAGACGTCTCCGGTTGCGGCTTGGCCTCGAAGGTCCCGTCCGGTCCCGTAAGCGTCACCGTGGTGGCATTGTCGTCGACGACCAGGTTCAACCACATTCCGGCCGGGGTGTGGCCTGGTACCGCGCAGATGAGGGCGTACTTGCCGGGCTTGGCCATCGGCAGCGGCGACTGCACTGAGACGAAGTGCTGCTCCTGATCACCGGTGAACCCGTTGATCGGGTTCGGGGTGTAGGCGCCCTGGAAGGCCCAGACGTAGTCGGTCGCCTGCGTGATCTGGTCCGCCGTGACAATGCCGAGGCTGTGCGGCAGCGGCGCGATGTTCCAGAGGTTGAGCGCCAGCCCCAGGTTGGTCGGGATGGTGATCGTCGCGTCGCCCTTGCTGTAGCCGTTGAAGTTCAACCCGTTGTTGGCGTCGTTGAAGCCAGCGACGGCGTTGAAGATGACCGTATCCGGCTGCGTCGTGCTGAGCTGGAGGAACAGGTTCGGGTCGGTTGGCGGCGGCGTGGTCGCCTGGGTCGGCGGCGGCGGCGGCGGCAGCTGGGTCTTGTCCCCACCCAGCTTGAAGGTGATCAGCCTGGAGCCGGTTCCTCCGACGACCTGGGCGACGTACTGCTCGCCGTCGATCTCGAAGATCGAGGGTGCGGACTGGACGTCGTTGCCGACGCCGAACGACCAGAGCAGATCACCGGTCGCCGTGTCGATGCAGTGCAGGTTGGAGTCGGCAAAGGTCGTACCGCCGAAGAAACCCAGACCCGAGGCGGTCGTGGTGAAGCCGCTCCGCAGGATGCCAGGCCGCTCCTTGGAGTAGACGACCTCGCCGGTCGCCATGTCGATGGCGACGTAGGTGCCGTAGGGGGCGACGTCAGTGGAGAAGATCGCCGTGCCGCCGTAGTCGATGTCGCCACGGCTGCGGCGCTCGACCGCCGCCGGGTCAGCGTAGGACACCAGGGACGGCCACTCAATGTTGCAGATCAGGTAGAAGTTGGTCGTCGGGTCGTAGGACTGCGGGGCGTAATTGGAGCCACCCAGGATGCCGGGGTAGACCAGCACGCCGTCGGGTGTCGGGTCCGGGTGGTCGATCGTGGCGAACGGGATCCCGTCGTAGATCACCTCGCCGGTGCCCGCGTCCCAGCACCACCACTGGCCGGCCTTGCTGCCCTCGGCGATGACCTTGCGTTCCGCACCATCGATGACGGCAGTGAACAGGACCGGCGGTGCCGCCATGTCGTAGTCCCACAGGTCGCGGTCGATCGACTGCTGGACCCAGATCTGCTCGCCGGTCTTGGCGTTGACAGCGATGATGCTGTTGGTGTTCGGGTTGTTGCCGGGCCGCACGCCACCGAAGAAGTCCGGCGACGGGTTACCGGAGACGAAGTAGAGGATATCCGTCTCAGTGTCGATCGTCCCCGGCATCCACGGTGTGCCACCGCCGTGGTTGGCGCCCTGGCTGCGCCAGTCCTGCCCATCGGGCGGGATCGTCCAGAATGGCGCGGGCCAGGCTGGGCTCATGTCCGACCCGTTGATCGCCATCATGAACCCGCGCACACCGTTGTCGGAACCGGAGACGCCGAAGTAGAGCACGTCATTGTAGTAGATCGGCGCCGTGGACTGGTAATAGCCGAACTCGGACTTGGCATCCGGGACGATATCCCAGATCTGGAGCGTCTGCTGGAGCTCGCCGGTCGCCTGGTCGAGCTTGTAGATGTGCATGTCCAGCGTCATGACGAAGACGCTGCCGCCGCCGACCGCGACGCCGCGGTTGGCCGAGACGCCGAAGTTCTTGAAGAAACCGATGTGGTCCGGGTGCCAGTGCCACTTGACGTCGCCCGTCTTCGCGTCGAGGGCGAAGACATGGCTGTAGGTGGTCGTGACGTAGATGACGCCATCGACGACGAGCGGGAAGGACTGATTGGCCGGCGGGATCGTGTCATCGATCGCCTGGAAGTCGACCTGCCACGCGATGCCGAGGTCGGTGACGTTGTCCCGGGTGATCTGGCCCATCGGCGAGTGGCGCGTCTGGCCGTAGTCGCCGCCGAAGGTGCCCCAGCTACCGGCGTCACCGGCGGCGGTCGGGGTGGCGCCCGGCGTCGCGCCCGGTGTCGCGCCGGTACCGATCGGCCCGACCGGCGTCGCGACCGGTGTGCCGGCCGCGGGTGTCCCGGACCCAGCCAGGGTGCCGGACCGGGCCATGGCGGACAGCCCAACGACGGGGACCGCCGCGGCACCACCGATCTGGAGCAGCCTTCGTCGCGTCAACTCGTTGGACGCATGATCGGACGCATGATCGTCAGTCACCTGACACCCTCTTTCGTACCCGTTCCCAGCGCAAAGGTCTGTGGGGCTCGTCGAGTCTCACGTCGGCGTGAACGGTGCCCGGGCGAATGTTTCGTTCGGGTCCCTCAATCGTAATACGTCTGATCGGAATTGCAATCCCCACTTTATAGAACATTTTGATCCTTCGAAGGGTGCGGCCGGGTTCAACCAGCAGAACACTTTGGATTTACCTCATATTTCTGTTGACGAATACCAACCGCCAGCGGAACCCGGGCGTTCACGGGCAACACACAACTCAGGACCGCCGTGGAATGACGATCTCCCTCAGGGACGTGGCGCCGCCTCGAAGTTGACCGGGCTGCCGGCGAACCAGCACTCGCGGTGGAACGGGTCGTACTCGGCGCCCCGCCAGCGGCAGAACCCGCAGAACCGGTCGGCGTACAGCCAGTCGAACAGCGGCCGGGCCATGCTCGTCAGCGGCCGGTCCACCGCGAGCCGCTTGTACTCGTCGCGGACGAGGTCGTCGAGATGCTCGGGCAGGCAGGCCGGGTAACGCAGGTCGTACTCCGACCCCGACGCGATGTCCTGGAACGTGAACAGACGGTCGCCCTCGCCCGGCTCCCCGCCCAGCGCGACCCGGTCGGCGACGATCCGCAGGACGCCCCAGTCCGCTCCGGCCCGGGCGGAGAGATATTGCAGCAGCCGCGCCTTGTCGATGGTCTGGCCAGCCAGCTGGTCCAGCAGCGGCATCACCCGCTGCACGACATCCCGCGTCGCCTTGTACACCATGTCGCTGCTCCCGCCGTCGTCGGGCCGTGACCCCACTTGCCGCCCGGTCCGCGACAGATCATGCCGGTCGGTCGGTCCCGGTCGGTCGGTCCCGGTCGGTCGGTCCCGGTCGGTCGGTCCCGGTCGGTCGGTCCCGGTCGGTCGGTCCCGGTCGGTCGGTCCCGGTCGGTCGGTCCCGGTCGGTCGGTCC
>JAABUN010000883.1_pt1 | contig 73375 bp, 62 predicted proteins | sample 5559311 | NCBI WGS metagenome assembly JAABUN01 (sample SAMN10711877, study PRJNA513370) | rock metagenome | isolation source: Antarctica rocks | place: Antarctica: Victoria Land, Siegfried Peak sud | reverse complement strand
GCGCGAACGGCGTCAGCCTGCGGTCCCTTCGGGGACTGGGTGACCTCGAACTCGACCCGCTGGGCCTCGTCGAGAGTCTTGTAGCCGTTGCTTTCGATGGCCGAATAGTGGACGAACACGTCCGGACCGCCTCCATCTTGTGCGATGAAGCCGAAGCCCTTCTCGGAGTTGAACCACTTAACGGTGCCCTGTGCCATGTGATCTCTTTCGTTGTGCGAATGCGTCACAACCCACACGGTGTGGGAGGTGGGTCGATATTGAACCCCCCACTCGCCGGGACATGCCCGGTTTGTGCCGACGTGCCAAGCCCGAAGGCTCAGCGTGTACTTCACTGCGAGGAACTGCAACTACAACCACGCAAACCGTAGCAGTAATCCCGCGTAGATCAAGGCCCTGACTTCTGGGATAGTGGTCACCGACAACGCGACGAGCTCGTAGTGTCATGGAGGGTTCGCATAGTGGTCTAGTGCAGGCGCCTTGAAAGCGCCCGACGGAAACGTCCGTGGGTTCGAATCCCACACCCTCCGCTCGACTTTCTGTCTTTACGGTCCATCGCCGCTTCACCCCATACCGGCCTGCACACTCCGAGCGATGGCGAGTGTCGGATGCGGGGACTAGGCTCATCGCGACCCGTCCGTTAGACGAAAGGAGCCAACATGCGCAGAATCATTCTGCTCGTAGGTGTGGCAATTGGATACATCCTCGGCGCCAAGGCTGGCCGGGAGCGTTACGAACAGCTCGCCGACCAGGCCAGCAAGGTGTGGACCGACCCGCGTGTGCAGAGCAAGGTCGAGGACGTTAAGGAGCAGGCACCCCAGGTCGCCTCCAGCCTCGGCGACCGCGCCAAGTCCGCTGCCACGCAGGCCAAGGCCAAGGCAAGCGGTCACGAGACCAGTGACTCCGATGGTGACTACGAAAACGCCACCGGAACCATCACCGCCGACGGCGAAGCGGAGATTGACACCACGGGCTTCGGCCCCGGGGGCGACAGGCTTCCCTGATGCGTTGATTCGCTGCTGAGCGTGTGCGTCAGCCGCGACTTCGAGCACGAGAAAGCCCGCCCCCGTTCAACGGGGGCGGGCTTTCTTCATCCGGGGCCGTGCTAAATCCAGAGCGCTGGCTCGTCATACAAGGCGTCGGTGGGGTCTTGCTCGGGCGTGGGCACGCGGATGCGCGCCGGGATGCCGGTGGCGATCGCTCCAGCTGGGATGTCTATGACCACGACCGCGTTGGCCCCGATCTGGGCCCCCTCGCCGATCTCGACCGGCCCAAGGATGCGCGCACCAGCGCCGAGCACGGCCCCGTTGTGCACGGTGGGGTGGCGTTTGACCGCTTCCATCGACCGACCGCCGAGGGTGACTCCGTGATAGAGCATCACGTCGTCTCCCACCTCAGCGGTTTCGCCGATGACCACACCCATGCCGTGGTCGATGAAGAACCGTGCCCCGATGGTGGCCCCGGGGTGGATTTCTACGCCGGTCAACGAACGAGCCACCTGGGACAGCAGCCGAGCCGGGAGTTGCGCCCGTCCGCCGCGCTGCCACAGTTTGTGGTTCACCCGGTGTGCCCAGAGCGCGTGCAGACCGGGCGAGGCCAGCGCCATCTCCCACCGGCTATCCGTGGCAGGGTCGCGGGCAATGGCAGCGTCCACGTCTTCTTGCAGGCCAGCCCACGCCCGCCTCAGCGGGTTGGGCATCAGTCAGTCATGCCCTCGAAGAGCACAGTCGAGAGGTATCGCTCGCCGTAGTCGCAGACGATGACCACGATGGTCTTACCTGCGTTCTCGGGGCGCTTGGCGACCTGCAGGGCTCCCCAGACGTTGGCGCCGGTCGAGATGCCCGACAGGATGCCCTCTTGAGTAGCCAACTCTTTGGCGGTCGCCACGGCGTCGTCGAGGGTGACGTCGATGACCTCGTCGTAGAGCTCGGTGTCGAGGATTTCCGGGATGAAGTTGGCGCCCAGGCCCTGAATTTTGTGCGGCCCGGCCTTGCCGCCGTTGAGAATGGGGCTGTCAGCGGGCTCGATGACGACGAGACCGACGTCAGGGTTTTGCTCTCGCAGGTAGTTTCCGGCCCCGGTGATGGTGCCGCCGGTGCCGACGCCGGCGATGAAGATGTCGACCGTGCCGTCGGTGTCATTCCACACCTCGGGGCCCGTCGTGGCGTAGTGAATGGCCACGTTGGCGGGGTTGGCGAACTGGTGAGCACGCACGGCACCTCGCTCTTCAGCGATCTCGTCAGCCTTAGCGACGGCGCCCTTCATGCCCTCCGGGCCGGGGGTCAGCACAAGTTCGGCGCCGTAGGCCCGAAGCAGGGCGCGGCGCTCCATGCTCATGGTTTCGGGCATGGCCAAGACCACGTTAAAGCCGCGGGCGGCGCCAGCCATAGCCAGGGCGATCCCGGTGTTGCCTGAGGTGCCCTCAACGATGGTCCCGCCGGGCTTCAACTCGCCGGCCTTGACGGCCGCATCAATGATGGCGTTACCGATGCGGTCTTTGACCGAGGCCGCCGGGTTTTGCGATTCAAGTTTGACCACGACGTTGGCGTCGATCCCCTCGGTCAGACGGTTCAAACGGACCAGCGGGGTGTTGCCGATGACCGCAGTGATGTTGTCGTGGACGCGCACGGGGAAACTCCCTTTCGTGGGTGGGGCTGATCGAAGTTCAGCCTTGCAAGGTGTTCAAGAGGTGATACATCCTAGAACGTGGCGTTATTCCGTCGAAGATTATTCGTGCCGCTATGTCATCAGTGGCCTGCGATCCGTAGCATTCCTTCATGCCCGCTATGCAGATCGTCGCCGTCGTCATCGGGATGGCCGTCACCGGAGTCGCGATTGCCCTCTTCACGATGGCCATCACCCGCTTTATTGCCGTGTTCTCACTGGGCACTCCCGAAGGGCTATCGCGCACCGCCGACCCCATCGAACGCACCAAAACGTGGGTCCGAGAGGTGCTTGGCCACACGCGGATGGCGCGCAAGAAGTGGGTCGCGACGGCCCACTGGGTGGTCATGGTGTCGTTCGGCCTGTTGTTCCTGACGCTGGTCAACGCCTACGGTCAACTTTTCAGCCCCTCTTTCGACCTGTGGGGCTTCGCGCATTTCACCCCGCTGGCCTGGGGCTTTGAACTGTTTGGCTGGGGCGCCATCTTCGGCATCCTTACGTTGATCGTGGTGCGCCAGCGGGAGCATCCGCGCAGCAGCGGCAAGGGCAGCCGCTTCTACGGCTCCACGTTTTGGGAGGCCTACTTCGTGGAGGCGGTCATCCTCGGTGTCGGCATCTGCATCGTGTTCTTGCGAGCGCTCGAGTACGCGTTGGGCACCGCCGAGGGCGAGTCGTGGGCGTCGGCGTTGAACTTTCCGCTGACCGCGTGGTTGGGTTCTATGTTTTCGGGTATGTCGATCGGCGCCATCGAGGGCACGATCGTCGCCATCGCATTGCTCAAGATCCTGATCTCGATGGCCTGGATGATCGTCATTTCGTTGACCATGACCATGGGCGTGGCCTGGCACCGCTTCTTGGCGATCTTCAACATTTTCCTCAAGCGCAACGCCGACGGCGGCACGGCGCTCGGCCCGCTGGAGCCCATCGCCATCAAGGGCGTGCCGGTCGACTTCGAGTTGATCGAAGACCTCGACGAGGACGCCGCCCTGGGGGTCGGCAAGGTTGAAGACTTCACCTGGAAGGGACTGCTCGACTTCTCCACCTGCACCGAATGCGGTCGCTGCCAGGAGCAGTGCCCCGCGTGGCACACCGACAAGCCGCTGTCACCGAAGATGCTGGTCATCGGGCTGCGCAACCACCACCACGCCAAGGCCCCGTGGTTGCTGGCCAGTGAAGAAGCGCGCGAGAAAGCGTTGGCGGGGATCGAGGGACACGGCATCCCCGAGGAGGCGGTTGCTGCGGCGCAGCGCGACTTGGTCGGCAAGACCGTCGGTGACAAAACCATCCCGGACGACGGGGCCGTGATCGACACTGACATTCTGTGGTCGTGCACCACCTGTGGCGCGTGCGTCGAGCAGTGCCCGGTGGACATCGAGCACGTCGACGCCATCGTGGACATGCGCCGATACCAGACCTTGATCGAGTCGGCCTTCCCCAAGGAGCTTGGCGGGTTGTTCAAGAACCTCGAAAACAAGTCAAACCCATGGGGTATGTCGGCTCGCGCCCGGATGGATTGGGCCAAGAACCTGGACTTCGAAGTGCCCCTGGCTGGCGGGGATGTCGAGGATCTCAAGGACGTGGACTACCTGTTCTGGGTCGGCTGCGCCGGGGCCTTCGAGGACCGCGCCAAGGCCACCACCCAGGCCGTGGCGACGTTGTTGCACATGGCCGACGTGACGTTTGCGGTGCTCGGTGACGGTGAAACCTGCACCGGCGACCCAGCCCGACGCGCGGGCAACGAGTTCCTGTTCCAGATGTTGGCGCAGCAAAACGTGGAGATGCTCAAGGAGGTCAACGCCACCAAGATCGTTGTCACGTGTGCGCACTGCTTCAACACGCTGAAGAACGAGTACCCCCAGTTGGGGGGCAACTACGAGGTCGTTCACCACACCCAGTTACTGAACCGCCTCGTGCGTGAGAAGAGGCTGACGCCGGTGGCTCGGCCGTCGGAGGCTTCGTCGGCAGGTATCGCTTCGACTGCCGAGACCGTGACCTACCACGACCCCTGCTACCTGGGCCGTCACAACGGGGTCTACTCACCGCCGCGTGAACTGATCGGCGCGCTGCCTGGCGTGAAACTGACCGAGATGCCGCGCAACTCCGAGAAGTCGTTCTGTTGCGGCGCGGGTGGTGCTCGGATGTGGATGGACGAGAAGCTCGGCACCAAGATCAACACGAACCGCACCGAAGAGGCGCTGGCCACCGGCGCCGACCGCATCGCGATCGGTTGCCCGTTCTGCCGGGTGATGCTCTCGGACGGTTTGACCGAGAAGCAAGCCTCGGGTGAGCGCGAAGAGGTCGAGGTGGTCGACGTGGCCCAGATGCTGCTGGCTGCGGTCAACCGCGGCATGCCCGAGCCAGAGATGGATGACGCTGAGGCGGTGCCGACGGCCTGAGCTCTGTGCCGCCGGTTGGTCCCGGCGCCGGTAGGCCCTGTGCCGCCGGTTGGTCCTGGCGACACGCCCGTCAAGGACGGCCCCAGCGCGCACGTGCGCGCTGGGGCCGCTTTTCCTGGGCGAGTCGGCAGCACTCATCGGCGGAACCATGAGATGGGCAGACGCGTCAAAGAACGATGAAGGGCTTAGTTGCGGTTTCGCTGCTGACTGTTGTCGCGCTGTCCGCCTGCGCAGACACCGCAGATACCCCCGGAAACCCGCCTTCGGAGCAGGCAACCGCACCGCCAACGGTTGAAGGCGAGTTCGTGGGGTGCCCAGGTGGCCCATGGGTACCCATCAGCGCATTCGACACTATTGAGCCGGTGGAGGGATCTGACATTGCGGGTTTGCAAGAGCCTCTGCGCGACTTCTTAGACAGCGAAGAAGGCGTCTACTGGCCACAAGACGATTGGCACGTCTTGTATGCCGACGCTGGCCGGGTCGAGCTCGTGCACGATGACTCGACCCGGGAATCGTCGGGAGCGGTGTCGTTGATCACGCTCACCGGTCGTGACGGCGCATGGCATTGGGACGGCAGTAGTTCAAAGGATTCCTGCTCCCTGCAGGCTCGGCCCGCGCCGAGATTGAACGAGGTGGACTGGGAGTTGGACCCGTCCACCCCAGAACCGAGCCCCGACGACACCACTATCTTCTTACTCGCCACCGAGCGTGAGTGCGTCAGCGGTAGGTCCATGGGTCATCGCTTGCGCGAGCCGCAGGTGATTGCGACGAGCGAGTCCGTGCGGATCACCCTGACGGCGACAGCGCTGCCCGGAGACCAAAATTGTCTCGGCAACCCGCGTGCGAAGGTCGAAGTAACCTTGCCGGAGCCGCTTGGTGATCGTGAACTCGTTGACGGTCGACTTATTGGCGCGCAACTCATTGACTACCTGGACTAACAGAGGGTGGAAAATATTGGTACCAGTCAACCCGGATGCACCATGGCCACGGTTGGTGCCGGCGGCTCGCCCGTCAAAAGCGGCCCCAGGGTTCATGTGAACCCTGGGGCCGCTTTTGATGGGCGTGTCGGCGGCACTTAGCCCAGGTTGGCGTCGACAAAGATTTGCGCGACGTCGGCGGGGTCGTCGCCGTCGACCTGGACCTGTTCGAGCATGGCGATGAGTTCGTCGGTCTCCAACGAGGCGGACACCGTGTTGAGGGTGGCGCTCACGAGCTCACTGTTGGCCTCTTTGGTCACCAAAGGAACGATGTTTTGGGCGACGAAGAGGCGCTCGGGGTCGGCCAGGACGACGAAGTCGTTGGCCATGATCGAGGGGTCGGTCGAGTAGATGTTGGCGGCGTCGACCTGGCCGTTGGCGAGCGCTTGCATCAACAGCGGTGAGCCAGGGGCGAGTGGACGGTATGCCGAAAACTCCAATCCGTAGACCTCCCGCAAGCCAGCCACGCCGTAGGACCGGGTCTCGAACTCTCGTGGCCCGCCGAGCACCATGTCCCCGGCCACGGGCGCTAGGTCGCCGATGGCCGCTAACCCGTACTCGGTGGCCGTCGCCTTGGTGACCACGATCGAATCCTTGTCTTCGACCTCGGACTGGTCGAGCACCGTGAGGTGTTCGGGCAAGGCGGCCTGTAACTCGGCATACACCTCGTACGGTGCGGTCGCGGTGGTGTCGGGGTTCAAGAACAACGTCAGGGCACCGGTGTATTCGGGGACGAGGTCGATCGAACCGTCCTCGAGTCCGGCGAGGTAGATCTCGCGGGTACCGATGTTGAGCCGCTGCTCGACGGTGATGCCTTCGCCTTCAAGTGCGGCGGTGTAAATCTCGGCGATCAATGCGGCCTCGGGGAAGTTGGCCGACGCGACGGTCACGACGTCGCCGACGCCGCTGGTGCTGCTGCCGTCGTCACCGCCGGGTGTGCGCTGGGGGGTGGTGTCAGCGCCGCTACAGGCCGACAGGGCCAGCCCGGCGACGAGGGCAGCGGCGAGCGCATGAGCGCGGTTCATGGAATCCTTCGGTTCAGAGCGGGGTGGCAGCGAAGCGTTTTCGGTAGGTCGACGGGGCAATCCCGACGACCGCCGCGAAGTAGTGACGCAGCAGGGTGGCACCGGCAAAACCGACGCGAGTGGCAATCATATCGAGCGGCAGGTCGCTGATTTGCAGCCCGCGCCACTGAGCCAGGGACGCGTGTACGGCCGGCGACGCAGCGATTCTGGCGACACGGCATACCGCACAGGTATGTCGGGACGCCAGATGCGGAGTCGTTAAATGAAAGAGCGGTTGAAGTTAGTGAAGGAGCGGCTGGCGGTGGGGCCGCGTTGGCCCTGATAGTGCGAGCCCGTGGCGGACGAGCCGTAGGGGTGTTCGCTGGCCGAAGAGAGTTGGAAGAAGCACAACTGGCCGATTTTCATGCCGGGGTGCAGCACGATCGGCAAGGTGGCGACGTTGCTGAGCTCAAGGGTGACGTGACCGGTGAAGCCGGGGTCGACGAAGCCGGCGGTGGCGTGGGTCAACAGGCCAAGACGACCAAGGGAGGACTTGCCCTCGACGCGGGCGGCGATGTCGTCGGGCAACGTGATGGTCTCGTAGGTCGATCCGAGCACGAACTCGCCGGGGTGCAAGATGAAGGTTTCGTCGGGCTCGACCTCAACCAACCGCGTGAGGTCAGGTTGGTCCAAGGAGGGGTCGATGACTGGGTACTTGTGGTTGTCGAACAGCCGGAAGTAGCGGTCGAGCCGGAAGTCCACGCTGGAGGGCTGCACCATCTGTGGGTCCCAGGGGTCCAGACGCACGCGACCGGAGTGGATTTGGGCATTGATGTCGCGATCCGAGAGCAGCACCGACACAGACTAGCGGTGATGTGGAAGGCGGTGCGGATGGTCGGTTAGACTTCCTCGGCATTGCCACGCGGGCGTAGTTCAATGGTAGAACATCAGCTTCCCAAGCTGAATACGCGAGTTCGATTCTCGTCGCCCGCTCTCATTACGTCTTCGTTGTTTGCTGCAACCCGCTGTTCCCGAGGTGTTTCGTGCCGATCAAGACAAAACCTGCGGCCGAGTTCTCGATCACCGAGGCGCTGGTGTCTCGCCTGCTCAGGGCGCAACACCCCGATCTCACATCGCTGCCCCTGCGCTTTGTGGCGAGCGGATGGGACAGCGCGGTGTTCCGACTCGGCGCACAGTATGCCGTCCGGTTGCCTCGCCGCCGCATGTCGGCTCGGGTGGTCGAGCACGAAATCAGGTGGCTGCCGCAGATCGTTGGCCGGCTGCCGTTGCCCATCCCGGTGCCGCTGCGGGTGGGGGTGCCGAGCGAGGAGTTCCCGTGGTCGTGGACGGTCGTGCCGTGGTTGCCGGGCTCGACCGCGTTCGCCACGCCGCCGCACGATGCGGCTGCGGCGGCGCGCACACTGGGCAACTTCGTCGCTGCGATGGGTTCGCTTGCGCCCGCTGATGCACCGACCAACGGGTGGCGGGGCGTTGCGCTGGCCGATCGGCATACCCGCGTGGTCGATCGTATCGACCACGCTCTGCCGCCGGAGGTGCGCCAGCAGTGCCACGACCTGTGGAACGAGGGTTTGGCGGCGCCAGTTTGGGAGGGGCCGCCGGTGTGGGTGCACGGCGACCTGCATCCGGCCAACTTGATCGTGGATGACGGCGCGATCAGCGCGGTGATCGACTTTAGCGACCTGACCAGCGGCGATCCCGCCGGCGACCTATCGGTCGCGTGGATGATGTTCGGCAAGGACCAGCGGACGATCTTCCGCAACGCGGCGGGCGGCTGCGATGACGCAACCTGGGTGCGAGCGAGGACGAATGCCCTTGCGCACGCCGCGATGTGTCTCGGGGCGTCGTCGGATGATCCGGTGATCGCTGCCATCGGCCAAGCCACCTTGGCCTCAGTGCTCGCCGACACCGCGTAGCCTCGCGGTCACCATGATCACCCCCACGCACGTTGTGACTAACGCCTTGCTGGCGCGGTTCAGCGAGCGCCTGCGTCATGGGTTCTTGGGGACGCCCGCGGCACGGCGCGCCTTTGTGATCGCTGGAGCGGCTCCGGACATTCCGCTCTATCTGCTGAGCGCGGGTGCCCTGGTCTACTACCCCCTCTTTCGCGGTCTCAGCATCGGTGAGACGTTCCAACTGGCCTTTGATGACCTGTTTTACACCTCGCCGCTGTGGATCATCGGGCAGAACACGCTGCATTCGCCGATTGTGGTCGGGGCGCTCTTTTTGCTGGCTGGTCGCGGATTCTTGGCACGGATTGGCTGGCTGAAGGCGTTCGCGGCTGGGTGCATGCTGCACATCGCGATGGACATCCCGGTGCATCACAACGACGGGCCGTTGGTGTTCTTCCCGTTCGATTGGTCGTATCGGTTCGCGAGCCCGGTCAGCTATTGGGACCCCGCGCACTACGGAAGCGTGATGGCACCGATAGACATAGGAATCACGATCGTCGGCGGAACGGTGCTGCTTGCGTCGTGGTGGCGGAGCCGACGCCGCAGACGCGGCACCGGCACGAGCCCCGCGTGACTCAGCCGCGTCCGTAGACCACCTTGACCACGGTCCGCAGGATGTCCTCGGTCCGCTTGGTGCGGTCGAACGTGGTGAGAGCGAAGAGCGCCGGGAACCGCTTGGTGACGACCACGCGCGGGTTAGCGAACTCGCGCAGCCCGTCCTCGCCGTGCACGCGGCCAAAGCCGGAGTCACCGACGCCGCCGAACGGTGCGGACGGCAATTCGGCGGTGGCGAAGACCGCGTTGACCGACACCATGCCTGCCCGCAGGCGCCCAGCGATCTGCTGGGCTTGGCTCTTGGCGAAGACCGCTGCGGCCAAACCGTATTTGGTGCCGTTGGCCAGGCGGACGGCCTCATCCATGTCGGCGACGGGTTGCACCGTCAGGGTGGGCCCGAAGGTCTCTTCCTGGTTGGCGAGCGAGTCTGCCGGGACGTCGATCATGATCGTCGGCTGCACCACTTGGCCGTCAGCGTTGGGGCCACCGAAGACGACTTTGCCGCCCCGGTCGATCGCGTCTTCGACGTGCGACTCCACGACGCCGACCTGCGAGGGCAGCGTCATCGGGCCGAGTTTCTCGGCTCCGCCGGCCCCAGCGCGGACTCCGTCCACCTCAGTGACAAGCTTGGCCAGGAAGTCGGCATACACCCGCTCGTGCACGAGGATGCGCTCGGTGCCGATGCAGGCCTGGCCTGCGTTCATCAAACCGCCCCACGCTGCAGCCTCTGCGGCGGCGTCGAGATCTGCGTCCTGATCGACGATGAAGGCGTCCTTTCCGCCGCACTCGGCGACCATCGGTGTCAGCGATTCGGCGCAGACCGCCATGACCTTTTTGGCTGTGGCGGTGGATCCGGTGAAGGCCACCTTGTCGACCCCGGATCGCACTAGCGCCGAGCCGGTTTCACCTTTGCCGGTGACCATGACTAGCACCGGGTGCTCGGGCACGGCCTCGGCGAACGCGTCGACGAGCCACGCGCCCACGCCGGGGGTGAGCTCGCTCGGCTTGAAGACCACCGTGTTGCCCGCCGCGAGGGCCGAGACGACTGCGCCCATCGGGGTGAACACGGGAAAGTTCCACGGACCGATGACCCCGACGACACCGAACGGTCGGTGCTCGACTGTGCCCGCCAGGTGCGGCGACATCAGGCTGCCTTTGGTGCGTCTGTGGCCGAGCACGCGCTCTGCGTTGCCGCCGACCCAGCCGATGTGGCCCAGGGTCAGCACGATCTCGAGGAGGGCGTCACCGGCGGGTTTGCCGGTCTCGCGCGAGACGACTTCGCCGAGTTCTTCGGTGCGGTTGGCCATGATGGCGCGGAAGGCGTTGAGGCGTTTGCGCCGGGTGGCAAAGCTGAGCTGCGACCACCACTGCGCGGCACCACGGGCAGCGTCGGTCGCTGCTTGCACCTGTTCGGCCCCCATGACGGGCCAGGTCCCGATCACCTCGCCGTTGCCTGGGTTGTGCACGTCGAACGTGTCGGTGGCGGTGCGGGTGTCGGTCTGGGTGTCGCTCATGAGCAGCCTCCGTGGCGTTGGTTAGGCGCAGCGTAATACTGCAGGTATGACAGACCCTGTGCAGACTGCCCTCGCTGGCTTCGACCACGAGATGGTTTCGTGCGATCCGGACCTGGCCGACACTGCCGAGTTTTGCCGGGCGTACGGGTATGCGTTGGAGGACTCGGCCAACGCGATCTTGGTGGTCGGCAAGTCCGTGGAGCGACCCGTGGCCTGTTGCGTGGTGCTCGCCTCGACCCGGTTGGACGTCAACGGGGCGGTGCGCAAACGGCTCGGCACGCGTCGCGCGTCGTTTGCGAGTGCAGAGGACACCATTGAGCGATCTGGGGGTATGCAGATCGGCGGCGTCACGCCGTTTGGTTTGCCTTCCGATGTGCCGGTGTGGATCGACTCGGCTGTGCTGGGGCGCACGCGCGTGATCGTCGGAGGCGGGTCCCGGGATCGCAAGGTGCTCTGCCCACCGGCTTCCTTGGTGGCGCTTGCTTCGGCCGAGGTGGTTGAGGGTCTTGCTCGTCCGATACCGGTTGAGCCTGCTTAGCCGCTGATGACGCGGGCGAGGATGGCGTCCGCAAAACGCTGGACTGAGCCCTCGGCATGGCTGAGGAACATGGACGGCTCGGCGAGCTCCAGTTCTAGCACGATGGGGCCGTCGTCGGAAGGCAGAAGGTCCACCCGGGCATAAAGCGGCACCTCGTGGCTGGGTATGGCGGCGAGCGCTTTTTCCGCGACCGCTCGTTCGGCTTCGCTTGGCTTGCGCGCAGTGATGACCTCGGTCGCGAAGAGCCCTTCGACCAGCTCAGCGCCCGGTTTGAGGATGGCCGCCTTAGAGACGGCGTGCGAAAACTGGCCGTCGACGTAGAGCAGGGCGGTCTCGCCGTCGGTGTCAATGCGCCACAGGTAGGTCTGGATGAGGGCGGTGCGGCCGCTGCCGGTGATGGCTTCGACGTGCGCGACGGATCTTTCGCAGTCGTCTGAGGCGAGGCGCAAGGCGTCTTTGGAGCCGGCTGAGACTGCCGGTTTCACGACGTGTTCGACGGCGAGCAGTTCGTGGGTGCTGGGCTGGCCGGGCTCGATAAAGGTCGAGGGCACGATGGGGACGCCGTGGTGCGCGAGGTCGATCAGGTAGTGCTTGTCGGTGCTCCACGCGAGGGTTTCGGTGTTGTTGGCGATGGTGGTTTTGTCGCTCAGGCTTTGGGCCCACGTGACGAATTGGTCGCGGCGCAGCGCGTAGTCCCAGGTGGAGCGGACCACGACGAGGTCGAAGTCGGCCCAGTTGACGGACGGATCGTCCCAGACCGCAGCAGTGACCTGAGCGCCGCGGTGACGAAGCTCGGCGGCCAAGGCTTGGCCCTCGTCGTCTAGCTCCGCAACCTCTGCGGAGGTGGCGAGGGCGATGACCGGGCCTGTCTGCATACGTGCTCCTTAATTGCGCGGGTGCGGGTGCCGAACACGACCTTAAGGGCGAGCGCTTGTTTGTGCCCTGTGGATAAACTGGCCACGGCCCAGACGGATACGCAACACTGTCAGGCCCGTGCCCCGTGAAGCACTCGCCCACCCTGAAGGAATTGTCGTGCGCCGAATCGCCGCCGCCCTGACCTGTATGTCCGTAGCCTTGCTCGCTGCCTGCTCGACACCTGAGCCATCGCCCGCTCCCACGCCTGAATCGTCGGTTGGGTCGACGACTGATGCTTCCGAGGCCACTGCGACCAGCACCCCCGATGACTCCGTTCAGACGACCTCTCCGGGCGTTGGGGCAGACCCGGGCGTACCCGAGTTGCCGCCCGAAGCCATGGAAGACACCGAGGACGGAGCCGAAGCCTTTGTCCAGCACTACATCGACCTGCTGAACTACACGGGACAATTCCCGCAGGCAGGAGTCATCGAGCCCTATGGCACCGAGAACTGCCTCACCTGCGATGTCTTGGCCGAAGAGACAAGGGACCTCGAAGCGAAATCGAATCGCTATGATACCGATTCTCTTCGAGCCGACTCTATTGAAGCGTTGCCTTTCGAAGGTGGGTATCGAGTGCAGCTTCGGGGAGAGGCCAAAAAGAGCGCGATCATCGACAAAGACGGCCTAACTCAATCCAGCACAGAGCCGATCCCAGATCTGTCATGGGCGTTCCAGCTCCAATTTTTGTCGAGCGGCTTCGAAATCGATTGGATCAAAAATGTGGAGGACTAGCGCCACAACTTGTCTGCTAGTGCTCGGCGCGACAACGGCAACGACCCCAGTCGTCGCAGATGAGGCGACAACACCCGGCCGCGGAGGGGCCACGGCTGAGGCCCAGGGGGGAAATGGCGCTATTGGGTCCCAGGCTCAGCGACAAGTGATCGAAGAACTTGGATCCGTCTTGCCTGCTGGAGTAGACCCTGCGGCCCCGCTACCGGACATGTGGTACCGGTATCGGACCGTCGTTAACTGCGACGGCAACAACGCCGACAACAACAACACCGAGCTTTGCGCCATTGCGGTTAACTACTGCCCTGACAACGGCCTTGAAGAGAACCTTTGGCATCGCATGTACCGCAGCATCGTCTATCGCGACGGTAGACCCGATGGACCGTGGGAAGACTTCGGCACCACTTGCTTCCCCGATGCGCTTCCCGGAGAGTCGGGTCCCACTGCCCCTGTCCTGACTATCGGGCAGATCGTGGAGCAGTTTCACAACACACCGTTTGCCTTGCCGCAGACAGCGATGGAACCTCCCGGCGGTGTCACTCTCGTCAACCTCCCGACGTTCTACGAACTCGATTGGCCAGAAGACGGTGTCGAACCTGAAGAAATCGACACCACCACCCTCGTTGGCTTCAACGTGCGCATCCGCCCCAACTTCGTCAGCGCGACCTACAACTTCGGCGACGGGAACAGTTCGGGCCCGGTCGAGTCCCTCGGCGGCACCTGGCCGGACGGCGACATCCAACACACATACACCAGCAAAACGACCGTCAACCCGTCGATCAGCGTCGTTTACGGCGGCGAGTACTCCGTCGACGGCGACGAGTGGCAAGACATCCCCGACACCGCTACGGTCGACGGCCCCTCGCAACCTCTAGAAATCGTCACCTCTCGCAACCGCCTCGTCAGCGAGAATTTCTAGCCCGGCCGACTTACGCGGGTGCCTCTTCAGACGCCGTGAGCGTTTCGGCGGGTAGACGCGCTCGGCGTTGCTGCATCAGAACGAATCCGTCGCCGCCTGTGGATAACTTTCGACGCTAGTTCCCGATTCAGGGTCTACTTTCGTCATGCCTTCGACCCAGCCGGCGCTCTGCCCCAGGCGTCCGCGTGCCTGACGGCTTGCACGCCTCCGAAGTCATCAGCATTGACGACGCCGAAACGATCCGCGCTGCTAGCGGGGACTTGCTCAGGGCGGTGCGGGGTGTGCATCGCACCGCCGCTGATGTGCACACAGATTGGCTACACCTCGTGTGGTCCTACGAAGCCCCCGAGCAACAGCAGGTCTGGGACGCGATGCGGCCGCCGTCGCAGAAGGCACTAGAACTCTCCGACAACGCAAGCCTGGTGGACGCAGCTCTAGGCCGGTATGCCGACCGGATGGCCGAGTTGGACGTCGAACGGAGAGCGCTGGTCGCGGACATCATTGTCCTCAATGACGCGATCGCCGAAGTCAGCGCAAACGATGAGAGCAACCGTTGGTACAACAACGTCGCAGATTGGGCGCAGCAAGAGGACATCGGCCTGTTGCACGCCGAACAGCGACTTAGCGGGCGGATGGCGAACTTGCGTGCCAACAAAGAGATCGCCGAGATTCAGTGCGGCAACGAGATAGGAGCCATCTGGGGCGCGCCGACCTACCATCTTTACGACCAAGGGGACGTTAAGAGCCCTTACGCCTACGGGGCTTCCTCCCATGCCTACGAGAACGCAGTGGGGACCAGCACCGCTCCATGGTCAGGGCCGTCCATGCGTATGGACGGAGACTGGACCACCAAAGTCGAGCAGTTCGACCAGGGTGCCAACGATGAAGTGGCCAATGGCGTCATCTACGTCGCTGATCTGGCCGGACTCGCCTCCCATGGCCGCACCGAATTTGCCCGCAGCGGCTTACAGCAAATGGGGACGGACGCCTGGGCGGTGGCTGCGCCTTTCGTTACCGGTGAGGACGCTGGCCCTGGATACCGCGACTCGTTAGTACGCACCGTCGACGTCGCCAAAGGCAGCGTTGGCTACGGCACATGGGCGACCAACGGGTGGCACACCGCCGGCTCTTTCGCGCCCGGTCTTGGTGCCGCATTGGCCACACGGGGAATGGCGGCTCCGCCTCTTGTGGTGCTGCGCGGCGGCATGGCCACCCGACACTTGGGCCTCCCGCCCGGTATGCGCCTCCACCCCTCGCTCGTGATCCCAGCAATCCAACTCCGGACCAGCCAAGCCTTCGCCACGAGCAAGACCCGGCTCGCTAACGCCATTGACACCTCCCTCAGCCAACTCGACGGCGCTTTCGGCAAGCCGGCGCTCGCACGGCCCGCTGCCCATCCGCAAATCCCCATCGTCCAAACGCCGCCGTCGTCACTCGGCGTTCTACACAACACCTCACACAACGAGGGCGCCAGACGCCCTCCGAAAGACTCCAGGGCCCTCACACTGCGCTCCCGAGCGGCGTCAGAGCGATTCATAGAGATCCCAGAACTCAAGTGGGAGAAGAACTACGACCTGGACAAACTCCGGTCATCCCATCCAGAAGTCATCGTAGAACTCACCCTTCCTGCCATAGAGAAGGTCCGCACAGTTGAGCCCAAAGCAACTGCAGACTTCTTGTCCGCACTCCCAGAGACCGCGAGGCCGCACGGGTTGGAGCACCGGGTTAAGTCGCCCGACTCCCTGGCCTCGAAGGTCGAGCGGAAAATTGACGTTCCGCCTTCACCCAAAGCGGTTGCTCAGATGAACGACCTCGTGCGATACACCTCAGTCGTTCCAAATAACACCGACCTGATTCCCTCAGTGCGGTCTGTCGTGCAGGGGATGAAGGGCGAGGGGTGGACGGTCGTCACCGCACAACATTCGTACGTGGACAACAATCCCTACAAAGGGATTCACTGTACGATGCGCTCGGAGGATCTGGACGTCTCTGTCGAACTTCAGTTCCACACGGAAAAATCTCAAGCGATAAAGGATGACACCCATGAACTTTATGAACTTTTTCGTGACCCGAGAACTTCTGCTTTCGAAAAGGCAAACGCCGACGCAGAGCTACGTGAAAAGTCAGCCGATATTGACCACCCATCTGGCATCGATGATTTTGTCGCCCTTGATGGTGTCGACGTGAACCGCCTCGAATATCGGTCCGACCGAAAGTAGGAAAATGAAAATACTGGCAGCGTCGTCGGAACAGTATCCTCCCCACTGGCTCGTTTGCGTGGGTCGTGACAAACAGATCTACGCGTACCTGGAAGAGACCCACAAGTTTCATTACTCACACCCCCTAGACATGGACTACTTCTGGGACATGGAACTCAACTATGCCGAAATTTCTGCCGATACCGCCGTCGAACTCATCAACCAGGGGATTGGGCAGCAGAAGGAGATAAGCGAATGGGGACGTGAACGACTCGTCAACAGCGACCTCTTCCTTACGCCCGACGAGGTTTTGGGAGAAGCTACCCGAAACCTCCTTCGATAGAGGGTAAGAAGGCTCTTCAGACTTGAGCGGGCAGGGGGGTGATTCTGGCTGTCGCCCGCCGGTGTTGGCGGCTGCAGGCCCATCGTATGCGGCGGCGGTGGTTGGTGACGTTACGGAATCCGAAGGCGTTGCGGCCTTGGTGTTTTGCTAGCCGGTTGTAGCCCTCTGAGCGTGCGTTCGAGTATCCGGTTATCAGGCCGGCTTCGATGGCTGGCCACCAGGCCTCGATCGTCGCGGCGAGGCGGTGCACTTCGGGGGCGCGGGAGGCCGCGGCCTGGTCGTAGAACGTGTAGAGCCGGTGGGAGATGAGGCTCCGGCCCGTAACCCACATCCCGCGGGCGCGTGACCGCCGACCCCTTCCCCGACGTCGAGATCACCCCGCACGCAGGGCATGCCGCCGCCGCGTCAGTACCGGTGACCAGGTGCACCCACCTGACCCCGAATCCATCCAGCAGGACTTCGCGCACCGCCAGGCCCTCCAAGCCCAACAACAGACTCGCATCGCCCTGACCATGCTGATCCTGACGTGACCGTTCACACTGCGTACCCTCAGACATAACCCGTGACCTCACCCTCGTGACATGAACTGCTTGACACAGCCATGATCACCGAGGTCACGGGCCCTCACCGTTCACACGGTCAAGACCCGCCCTGCCCGCTCAAGTCTGAAGAGCCGGTAAGAATAGGAAGGCAACGGTCAGCGTCATACCGCCGTAGCAACACCGGACACCAGAGCCTCTCGCTCGGCAAGCGAGGCCCAGATCGCAGAGCATGATGACGAAGTCGCAACTGGAGTCACCGGCGCAGGGCTGACCGCGGCGGCGGGTGAGGCGAGTAGAGGGGCGCGGCTACTGATACCGCCACCCCTACACCGAGGTCTCACCCAACAGCGGAGCGAGCGTCGGCATAGTCCCGAATTATCGCTGTACTGTGCACACATTGTGAGCACATCTGCTGATACCACACGGCCCATCCTCGTCATCGAGGCAACCGGCAACGTCGGTCACTACGTTGTCAACGGGCTTGCTGAAGCGGGTACCGAAGTCCGGGCAGTAGCCCGCAACCCAGCGCACCTCACCGACCATTGGGGCAGTGCCATCACGGCTGTCGCGTTCGATTTCGCCGACCCATCAACCTGGGCAGCGGCCTTCGACGGGGTCGCGACGACATCCCCATGCGCCCGCCACACATCAGCAACATCAGCCGAGACATGGAACCTGCGCTGCGTGCCATGGAAGCGGCCGGAGTCCGTCACGTCGTGCTGCTATCCGTCATGGGCGCGGCCGACATGCCCTGGGTGCCGCACGCCAAAAGGCGTGGCTCAAGGCGAGCTCGATGAGTTGGACGTTCATCCGACCATCGTTCTTCATGGAGAACCTCTCAACAACGCACGCACCCGCCATCACCCACCAACACCAGATCATCGTTCCGGCAGGCAGCGGCAAGACCTCGTTCGTGGCGGCAACCGACGTGGCCGCGGTCACCTGCGCCGCACTGTTAGACCCGAGCAGACACCGCAACACGTCATGGACCCCAACCGGTGACACCGCCCTCAGTTACTACGCGGCGGCCTCGATACTGACCGACGTCTTCGGCCGGCGGATCGAATATCCGCGCCCCACCGTCGCGATCTACACCGTCGCTCGGCTCGGACGCACCGCGAAGCATGGGAGGGTGCCCCATGAGCGATCCGTACCGCGAGATCGACCAGGCTTTCCTGGTCATGCATCGAGCCCTGACCGCTTCATTCAGCGCAAACGACTCGATGTTTGGACGAGTAGAAATGTCCACGCTGTGGGTGCTCGATGCGCTTTGGCGCAACCCCACCACCGAACTCATGACCATCGGCGACATCGCGGTGGCGCTACACATCGCCCCCTCCACGGCTAGCCGGTTCGTGGCACGCGCGCGGATTGCGGAGACCGTGGTGAAGATCCGCTCCACGCGTGACGGTCGCAACGTCTGCATCGCGTTCACCGACCGTGGGGAGGCCATGGCTCGGGGCGCAGAACGCTGGCGGTTCTCGTTTTTGCGTGATCACACCACGGGATGGTCCGCGGCGGAACTCGACACTCTTGGCGCTTTGCTATCTCGGATGGGCGCTTCGTTGACGGCCGGCGAAACGCCTGACCCCCTTCAGACCGAGGGAAAAGCCTCGCGGTAACTGCGCCAGGTGCCCGCCTGGGTTGTAACTGACTCGGCCGACAGCATGGCTCGGATGATCGCGCGGGTGACGACATGCGCCGAGGCGGTGAGCATGGCGTGGAGTTCGGCGGGGTCGGGTGCCTGGCGACTCCCCGTGGCCAGCCCAAACAGTGTGTCGCCGTCAAACATGGTGTGGATCGGGTCAATCGCTCGGGCCATTCCGTCGTGGCCGCTTCCGGCAAGGCGGGCACACTGAGACTTCGTGAGGGTGGCGTCAGTCGCGACCACACCGATAGTGGTGGCGAGCGTTTTGCCGCCTCGCACGGCGATGGGGTTTTGCTGCGCTTCTCGCTTGGCATCGTCGAGTTCTGCTTGGGTCGGGGCATTCAGGGGGTATGCCGGATCGCGCGTTGCCGTGCCGCCTAGCCCCTCTACGTCTTGAGCGAGAAGGTCTCGAGCGCCCAGGAACTCACCGGTTGTCGGGTCGACCGCCGAGCCAACGGAGTTAACGACGACAAGCGCGGCGATGGTGTTGCCGTCGGGGAGCACCTGGCTGGCCGAGCCGACGCCTCCTTTGAAGCCGCCAGCCTTGGCTCCAGTGCCCGCACCGACGTTGCCCATCGTCGAGGGCTGTGTCGTGGCGGCGTTGGCTGCCGCTTCGCCGAACGAGGCGTCCGGGAAGGCCGAGAAGTCGCCGCCTCGGCCGAGGTCGAAGATCACGGCCGCCGGGACGATCGGGACCACGTCATCGGGGCCACCCATCGGGAAACCCACGCCTTCGGCATACCGGTGCCGCATGACCCCGTCCGCCGCAGCGAGCCCAAATGCGCTGCCGCCGCAGAGGGTGATGGCGTGGATGCGTTCGATGAGATTGCGCGGGTCGAGAAGGTCGGTCTCTCGAGTGCCCGGTCCCCCGCCGCGCACGTCGACCCCGGCGACTGCACCGTCGGCGTCGGTCAGAACGGCAGTGGTGCCGGTCAGCCAGCCGTCGCCGATGCGCTGGTAGTGACCAACCCGCAGCCCCGCGACATCGACCAGCGAGTTGGTGGGGCCAGGCTGGATCGAGCCGTGCGTCGTCATCGCCGCAGCCTCTCACAGCCTGTCCTCACCCGGTTCCGGATCCGATGGGCCAACCGGATGCCGGTTGCCCCGGGCTCCCACACGAGGCACATTGGATGTAGTTCGCGACATCGTGTCCGGCTCCGCTGCCCCAGGAGGCAAGCATGAAGAACATCGAACCACCATCCCAACTCGTCGACTGGACGTTACGTCTGGAAAATACGACGGCCTTGGACAACGCCATTCGCGTAATTGAGCCTGAGATCCGCACCCTGTTCGGCAGCGGGCTTCGTGGTTCGTTGTTGCGCGGCGATTGGCTCGGCCATGCCGTCCACCCCGTGCTCACCGATTTCGTGCTGGGATCGTGGACCTCGGCCAGCGTGCTGGACGTCTTTGGTGGACCCGAATCTGCGAACTCTGCGCGCAAGCTTATCGGCGCCGGGTTGTTGGTCGTCGGCCCGACCGCCTGGACCGGTTGGGCGCAGTGGTCCGACTCAGAATTGCGCGACAAGCGGGTCGGGCTGGTGCACGCCGTCACGAATGGCCTCGCAGCGGGCATGTATGCCGCGTCCTGGGTCGCCCGCCGGCGCGGCAGTCACACGTTCGGGGCTGGCTTGGCGATGGCGGGTGCTGCGGTTTCGGGGGTCGGCGGTTACCTCGGCGGCCACCTCGCTGCGGCGCGGCACGTGAGCAGCCACCATCCGGCATACGCCGAAACCGCCTGAAAGCGTCGACTTTCGTCGGGAGGCGGTGCTGCTGCGATGTGCCGATGACCGATATGCGCTCACTTTCGGCTTTCGCAGCGTGTCACGGCGCGCACTCCGGTCAGAGAAATGAGCATCAGGGCAAAGTCCCCCGCCGACGATGCTCGGAGCGCGGGTTGCACGATGCGGAGGCCATCGAAGCGGCGGAAGTCCCGGTCCAGAGTCACGACCGGTGCCCCCATGGCGATCGCGGTTTCAGCAATCCATGCGTCTGTCGCGAGATTTCGGCTTACCTGGTCACTGCGGCATCGACTCATTCATTCCGCAAAGACGCTCTCCGAGATCCAACCACCCGAACACGCCGGGTAGTTATTCGCTTGATCCGACGCTCAGGAGAGGGTGGGTATGGCGGCGAGTAGCTGGCGCGTGTAGGCGTGCTGGGGGTTGGTGAAGAGTTGCTCGGTGGGGGCGACTTCGACAAATTCGCCGGCTTTCATCACGGCCACTCGGTCGCAGACGTGCCGCACCACCGACAGGTCGTGGCTGACGAACACCAACGTCAGGTCGAAGCCGGAGACCACGTCGTCCAGCAGATTCAGCACTTGAGCGCGGACCGACACGTCAAGGGCGCTGACGGGTTCATCGGCGACCAGGATGGCCGGAGCGGGGGCAAGCGCTCTGGCGATCGAGATCCGTTGCCGCTGCCCGCCGGAGAATTGGTGGGGATAACGGATGCCCGCATCATGCGGCATACCGACGGCGGTGAGCAGTTCGTCGACGCGGGCAGATTGGGCGGCTCGGTCGCCGATGCGTTGGGCTACGAGCGGTTCGGCGATGATGTCGCGGACCTTCATCCGCGGGTCTAGAGAGCTCATCGGGTCTTGAAACACGACCTGCAACTGACCGCGTAGCCACCGCAGATCGCGCCAGGATTCGCCGACAATCGAACGGCCCTGCACCTCGAGGCCGCCGGACGTCGGCTGGTCCAGTCCAGCGATCATCCGCAGCAGCGTCGACTTGCCCGACCCCGACTCGCCGACGATCCCGAACCGTTCACCGGCCGCGATCTCGACGCTGACGTCGCGTACCGCCTGCACCACCGCGCCGGGCTCACGCAGCGAAACCCGCGGCCGCTGGAACGACCGGCTGACCCCCTCAACCGTGATCGCCGGATCGCTGATCGCAGGGTTTTCACTCATCGCGAGCACCGACCGGGTGGAAACACGCAAAGCCGTATGCCGCATCGCCTGCGGGGTGTTCACCGCGCACCGACCACGGCGGTTGGCTTTCGCAGGCCGACGAGGAGTTAGCACACCGGTTGCGGAAGACGCACCCCGACGGGAAGCGACCCGCTGCAGGCACCATGCCCTCGATGGTCGGCAACGGCGAACCGTCAGGCACCAAGCTCACATCACTTGCCGCCAACAAACCCTGGGTGTAGCGGTGCCGAGGTGCACCAAAGACCTCAGCGACCGGGCCAGCTTCAACGATGCGCCCGCCGTACATCACCAACACCCGTTCGCAGACCTGAGCGATGACCGCCAGGTCGTGGGTGATGAAGAGCAGCGCGGCGTCCCGAGCCTCCACCCCGTTGACGATCAGGTCCAACACCGTGGCCTGCACGGTGACGTCGAGCGCCGTCGTGGGCTCATCACAGAGCAGCAGCACCGGGTCGTTGGCCAGCGCCATCGCAACCACGACGCGCTGACGCTGACCGCCCGAAAGCTGGTGGGGATAGGCCCGCCCAGTCGCGGCGGGATCGTCGAGACCGACCTGCCCCAACACGTCGACGGCCTGCGAACGAGCCTGGCCTCGGGAAACCCCGTCGCGGTGCAGCCGAATGACTTCGGCCACCTGAGCGCCAACACGCATCGTCGGGTTCAGCGCCGTCATCGGCTCCTGGAAAACCATCGTCATGTCGTCCCCGCGCACCGACGACATCTGAGCCGACGACCGGGCGAGGAGGTTGCCTTCGTGACCAGCTAGCCGCACCTCGCCTGTCGCGGACAAGCCATCGCTCAGCAGGCCCATGATCGATAGCGCCGTCAGCGACTTGCCCGACCCGGACTCCCCGATCAGCCCGACCCGTTCCCCGCGGGCAATCGACAACGACACATCGCTCAGCAACGGAGTGTCCCCCGCAGCCACATGCAAACCCGAGACCGTCAGCACTTCTAAGATCCCGCTCATCGACGGACCAACTTTGGGTCCAGCGCATCGCGCAGACCGTCGCCAAGGAGGTTGAACCCCAAGACCGCCAACGCAATCGCGCCACCGGGGATCAGCACCAGGTAGGCAGCGGATCGCAACGTGGACTGGGCTTCAAACAGCATCCGACCCCACGACGCTTGACCGGTCGGCGTTCCCAACCCCAGGTAGGCCAGCGCCGCCTCGGCCAAGATCGCAATCGCAAAGGACACCGAGGCTTGCACGATGATCAACCCCACCACGTTGGGCAGCACGTGCCGGGTCGCGATAGCAAAGGGGCCTCGACCTGCGGCCCGCGCGGCCATCACGAAATCGGTGCTCAGCACCCCGAGGGCCCCCGACCGGGTGATCCGCGCAAACGAGGGAACGGTCGCGATGCCGATGGCGACCATCGCGATCTGGGTCGAGCCGCCATACAGGGCAGCAAACATGATCGCGAGCAGCAGCGCGGGGAAGGCCAGCAGGATGTCGTTGCCGCGCATCACCAGCTGCCCGAGCCAGCGAGGGGACATCGCGGCGAAGATCCCCAGCGGCACCCCGACCAGCGCCGCCACCCCGACGGAGACGAAGCCGACAAACAACGCGGTCCGCGAGCCCAGCACAATCTGGGTGAAGACGTCACGGCGGAAACGGTCGGTCCCGAGCCAGAACTCGGCGTTAGGCCGCTGGTAGGCCTGCGTCGCGAGCACCTTCATCGGCGGGTGCGGCGTCCACACGAACGACACCAACGCCAGCAACACCACCAGCAAGACAAGCGCCCCGCCCACGACCAGCGACGGGTTCAGCCGCTTCACGAGCGTCCACCCACCCGCAGTCGAGGGTCGATCACGACATACAACGCGTCGACGACGAAGTTGATCACCAGCACCGCGACGACCAGTACTATCACCACGGTTTGCACGGTCAGCAGCTCGCGTTGGCCGACCGAATCGAGCAGCAGCGACCCCAAACCGGGGATCACAAATACCCGCTCGATCACCACCGCACCGACCAGCAGACCGGCCAGTTGCAGGCCCAACACCGTCACCACGGGCACGGCCGCGTTCCGCAAGGTATGCCGAAACACGGCTTGGGCGGGCCGCAAACCTTTGGCTTGGGCCGTGCGGAGGTAGTCCTGGTGCAACTCGTCGAGCACGGCCGATCGCACGTACCGAGCCAGCACCGACCCCTGCACCAACGCCAGCGAAATCGACGGCAGAATCAGTCGTTGCACGAAGCCCACGGGATCAGCAGCCGGCACCACCCAACCCCCCGCAGGCAACCACCCCAGCCGCACCGCAAACACCGAAATCAGCACGATCCCCGCCAAAAACGCCGGCACCGCAACGCCGATCTGCGACAACCCCGACAGCACCACCCCATCGAGGTGGCGGTGACGCATGGCCATCCACGTCCCCACCGGCACCGCGATCAGCACCGCCAACACCATGGCCGCCGCGACCAGCCACAACGTGACCAACAGGCGGTCGCCGATCTGCGGGCCAATCGGGGCCTTCGAGATGTACTCGATGCCCGGGTCCAGCCGCAGCATCCCACCAATCCACTCGACATACTGCACGGGCAGCGGCCGATCCAGGCCGTACTGGGCGGTCATCCGCGCCACTGCCGCGTCGGTGGCATTAACCCCCAGAGCCACACGAGCGGGGTTGCCGGGCAGCACCTGCATGAACCCAAACACCACCACCGTGCTGACCGCAACGCTGGCGATCAGCACGCCCAGGCGGCGCAACAACTGCAGGATCATGACAACGCTAGGCGCTCAGGCAAGCAGCCCGGTCCTCAGCCCCGAGCCAGTGCGGACAGGTCAAACGAGGTGGTCAGCGCGTTCTCCGGCAAGCCGGTGATGTCGGGGTCGGCCACGATCAGGTTGGGCAGCACAAACAGGAAGTCGGCGGCCGCGTCTTTGCTGATCAACGCGGCGGCTTCCTTCATCTTCGCGATTTGCTCTTCTTCGGTGCCGGCGTCGGCTTCGTCGAAGAGCGCCTGCACCTCGGGTATGCCGTAGGTGGTGTAGTAATCCGGGTCACCGAAGACGGCGCGCATGTCACGAGGCTCGACGTGGGCCACGATCGACATGTCGAAGTCTTGGGCGGTGAAGACCTCCTCGAGCCACGTGGCGGGGAACTCGAGTGAGTCGACGGTGACCTCAAAGCCAGCGTCTTCCAACATGGACTCGACCACGGTCCCGCACGCCACGGCATACGGAAGGTTGGGCAGTCGCAGTCGCACCGCGACACCCTCGTTGCCGGTGTCGGCGAGCAGTTGCTTGGCCTTGTCGAGGTCGAAGGGGTAGTCGCCGGTGCGGTCCTCATACCAGGGGTCGGTCGGGGGCACCATCGAGCCGATCAGCTCGCCGCGCCCGGCCCAGCAGGTGTCGAGCAAGGTGGGGTGGTCGATGGCGTATCGAGCGGCCTGTCGGACGCGGACATCGCTGAACGGGCCGTCATCGCTGTTGAACGACAATACGACTTCGCCGTTGGTCGTGCCCTCGATGATCTGGAACTCGTCGGTCTCGAACTCGGCCAACGACTCAGGTGCTTGCACGGTGCCGACCACGTCGATGTCGCCGGTCAGCATGGCGCTGTTAACGGCGTTGGGGTCATCGAAATAGGCGAACTCGACCTCGCCGAAGAACGGTGCCTCACCCCAGTACTCCTCGTTGCGCTCCAGAGTGATCGAGCTGCCGCGGTCCCAGTTGGCGAAGATGTAAGGACCGGTGCCGATCGGGTCGGTCGCCAGGTCGGCCACGCCCTCGGTGTCGAACATCGCGCCGACGCCGGTGGTCATCGCGTAGAGCCACGAGTTGTCGGGGCGGCTCAGCGTCACCGTGAGTTCGTGCTCTCCCGTGGCCTCGGCCGACTCGACCACGTCCATCGCCGACTTCAGCGACACCGTCCAGTCGTCGGACTTCACGCGGTTGATGGAGAAGACCGCGTCCTCGGCGGTGAAGTCGGCCCCGTTACTGAATGTCGCGTCCTGCACCAACGTGAAGGTGTACGTCAGGCGGTCCTCGCTGACCTCATACGAACTCGCCAGCGCCGGCACGATGTCCCCGGTGGCGCTGTCGACCTTGAGCAGCGTTTCGTAGACGTTGTAGAGCAGTGCCTGCGGGATGGCCGCGCCGTCGGTGGTGGTGAAGTCGAGGCTGGCCGGCTCGGCAAACAGCCCAATAGTGACACTCTCCGAGTCCCCCGACCCCGATCCTGTGGGCTCGCCGTTGTCACTAGTGCTGCTGCCGGCACTGCACGCGCTGAGCACCAGCACACCCGCCATGGCGCACCCCAGCGCGCTCGACTTAGCTGTCGCCATACCGGTGTTGCCTCCGTGTGTGATTCGGTCTTGTGACCCCGAAGCCACGTCCGGAGCCGCGCGTGCTACTGGCACAGCCAGGCCAGGGTATGCCGACTCATCGCATACGCACGCATCGGCGGGGCCGTGAATCCCCTGATTCACACGGCCCCGCCGACTTCTACGCGGCTTCCTCTTGCCGCGACCCAATGACCGATATGCGCGCCCTCCCCCCATTGCCCGCGGGTAAGAGCGCGCAGATCAGTCATCAGGTGGACGGGTTACTTCACCTCGCGGTGAAGCACTCGCCACACTCCAACCGCCATGGGCAGTGCCACCCAGATGGCGAACGAAACTCCGATGTGTGCCCATTCGGTATTCGTCGGTGCGATGCCCATGAAGAAGGGCGCCGTCGTCCGGTTGATGTCGGTCCAGGTGAAGAAGGTGTCCCAGGACGGAAGCAAGAGTGAGACTCCACTAAAGGCCGTCGGGAGGGCGAAGAAGGCCACGATCGCGGCTGGCGTGTTCAACAACGCCAACCCGAACGCGGTGCCTTGCAGCACCACGATCAACAGGAGCAGGGCCGCTCCGCCGATGGCCCACCCAGCGACCGTCCAATCACCGTCGATGCCTCGGACACTGATGGCGATCTGGTGCACCACAGCCGACAGAACGACAGCCACCGCAAAGAGCGCCGCTCCGATGAGCACTGAGCTGATGATCTTGGCCGCAATGGTGCGACCCCGACGCGGTTCGAGCGTAAAGGTCGTCATTGCGGTGCGCTGTGACCACTCAGAGGTGGCGGCCATGATGCCCACGATCGGCAGAAGGAGCGACAGGGGTGTGGTTGCGCCCCCGAGGTACTCCATCCACGTGGATTGACCGCCATTGACGAACAGCATGATGCCGAACACCAACAAGGTGATGGCGCCGATGCCGATCAGGAACCAGCGGCTGGCGGTGGTGTCGACCTGCTTGCGGGTCTCGACGTGGACCACCCGGCTAAACGGAACGCCCTTAATGGGGTCGCGGTGTCGCGGGCCGTCGTCGGTTAACAACGGGGCGGTGTCGCGGTCTTCGGTGATAGTCATGCTGCAGCCTCCACACGGGCGTCGTCGCTGGTTAGGGTCAGGAACATTTCTTCGAGGCCGCGGTTGTCGGCCGGTCGTAGCTCGATAAGGGGGATCTGCCCTGCAGCGGCAATCGCACCGACCTGGTGCGGCTCAGCGGTGGTGCGCAAGCCGCCCTCGGCGACGTCGCATTCGATGTCTGCTTCACGCAGGGAGGTAGCGAGCGTCTCGTCGTCGATGCTCTTGACGAACGTTCCCGACGGGCGGAGTAGGTCTTCGGTGGCGCCCTGGGCGACGATCTTGCCGTGGCCGATCACCACGATGTCGTCGGCGATGCGCTCGATCTCGTTGAGCAGGTGCGAAGACAACAACACGGTGCCGCCTTCGTCGCTGAACTGGCCGAGCAGGTCGCGCATCCACCGTATGCCGGCCGGGTCGAGACCGTTGGCGGGCTCGTCGAGGATCAGAACCTCTGGGTCACCGATCAGGGCAGACGCGATGCCGAGGCGTTGCCGCATACCCAGCGAGTAGTTCTTCACCCGGCGATGAGACTCCTTCTTGGTCAGGCCGACCACGTCGAGCATCTGGTCGACGCGGCTGGAGTCCAGGCCCATAGTTAGCGCCGAGAGGGCGAGTATTTCACGGCCAGTGCGACCGGCGTGTTGAGCCGACGCGTCGAGCAAGACGCCGACGTGACGGCCGGGATTGGTGAGCGAGGCGAAAGGCTGTCCTAGCACCGTTGCGCTGCCGGACGTGGGTTTGGTGAGCCCGGCAAGCACCCGCATCGTGGTCGACTTCCCGGCGCCGTTCGGGCCGAGGAAGCCGGTGACCCGCCCCCGCTGCGCCGAGAAAGTCACATCGTCAACGGCGAGGAAGTCTCCATAGCGCCGGGTCAGGTTCGTGGTAGTGATCATGGGCTTGACTCTGGTCGCCCACGCATCGACATACATCAGCCGCAGGTCCTGAACCACCCCCTACTTTCGGCTCGTCTGAGCAGGGCCGAGGCGATCCTTTCGGCGGACGATCTCAGGGTTGACGCGGCATACCCTGAAGAAATGTTCTCTGCCATCCCCGCGACCACCCGCTGGGGCGAAACGTGGCGTCTGTTGGTGGCCGGTCTGCTCGGCGGACTCCTTTTTGCTCTGATCGTGGCGGCGGACGAACCGTCATTCCTGCCATGGGGACTCGATCTGACGCTTGGCTTCTTCGCCGTAGCCCTCTTGCTGTGGCGTCGCCGCTATCCCCTCATGGTGCCGCTGGTGATTGTGGCGCTCGCGTCGATCGCCGCGACGGCCAGCGGCGCGGTCGGGTTGGCCCTGGTGTCGTTGGGAAGCCGCCGGAAATGGCGCGAGGTGCTCATGATGCTTCCCATCTGGATGCTTTCTGGACTCGTCTTCAACCTGGTGCTGCCATCGTCGGGTCAGGACCCCAATGCAAACCTGGTGACCAATGCGCTCGTCTTTGCTGCCTGCATCGGCATCGGCGTCGCGATCGGCTCGCAACGCAGCACCACCGTGGCTTGGCGGGATCGGGCGGTGCTGGCCGAGCAGGAGTCGGCCAGCCGGGTGGCTCGGGCACAGTCCGACGAACGGGCCCGGATTGCGCGCGAGATGCATGATGTCCTGGCTCACCGCATTTCGCTGATCGCGATGCACGCCGGGGCGCTGGCGTATCGGCCGGATCTGCCGCGTGAGCAGGTGCAGGAGACGGCAGAGTTGTTGCGGGACAGCGCCGACCGAGCCGTGGGCGAGTTACGCGACGTACTGGGGGTGTTGCGCGCCGAGGGCGAGGTCGGTCAGCCGCGGGCGCCGCAACCGGACCTAACGATGCTTGCTGACCTTATTGCAGAGGTCAGTACCCTCGATAACGCCGTGGATGTGCAGGTGTGCTTGTCCCGCGGTCACGACCTGGGTGCGGTGCCGCTGGTGACGTCACGGACGGCATACCGAGTGGTGCAGGAGGCGCTGACCAACGCCCGCAAGCACGCCCCGGGTATACCGGTCACGGTCCTCCTCGGCGGCTCCCCGGAGCACGGTCTGGACTTTGAGATCCGCAACGCGCCGAATGTGTACGGCTCTGCGAAGGTTGCGCCGGAGTCGTCGGGAGTGGGCTTGGTCGGGTTGACTGAGCGCGTCAATCTCAGCGGCGGGACGATGGCCTCCGGGGCCAACCGGCGCGGCGATTTCGTGGTGCACGGCCGGTTGCCGTGGGCCGTCTAGAGAGGATTTCGTATGCCGATCAGCGTGGCTTTAGTCGACGACGATGCCATGGTGCGGACGGCGCTGAGCCTGATCCTGGGCGGTGACTCGTCGATCACGATCGTGGGTGAGGCTGTCGACGGCAGCGAGGCCGCAGAGTTGGTGACGCGCACTCGGCCCGACGTGGTGCTGATGGATATCCGGATGCCGAAGATGGACGGTCTCGCGGCCACCGCTGCGGTGCTGGCCCTGCCCAACGCGCCGCGAGTGATCGTGCTGACCACCTTCGACACCGACGACATGGTGCTGACCGCGCTGCGCTCTGGGGCGAGCGGGTTCTTGCTAAAGAGCACGAAGCCTGAGCGTCTGGTGGAGGCCATTCACTCGGTGGGCAAGGGTGAGCACATGTTGTCGCCGAGTGTGATCAGCCAACTGATCTCGCGGGTGACCGCCGAGGAGTCGGCGGAGGCTTCGAGTTCTCGGGATGAAGCGCTGGCGCGGCTGGAGACCCTGACCGACCGCGAGCGGGAGGTGGCCGTGGCGATCGGGGGCGGGCAGAGCAACGCCGACATCGCCAAGGCGCTCTATATGGGGCTGCCGACGGTGAAGGCCCACGCGTCGCGGGTGTTCACCAAGCTCGACGTCGAGAACCGCACCCAGGTTGCAATCCTGGTGCACGACGCCGGTCTGCTCGACTCTTAGGCGATCAGGCTGCGGGCCGCTTCACGATGTCGCTTCTGTATGCCGATGTCGCCGCAACAGCAGCCGCCGCTTAGCCTGAAGTCTGCTGTCCACACACTTGCCCAGGAGCATCGTGAGTCATTACAAAGCCAACGTGCGCGACATCGAGTTCAACCTTTTTGAGGTGCTCGACCGGCAGAGCGTCTTGGGCCAAGGGGTCTTCGCGGACATCGACGTCGACACCGCACACGACATCCTGTGTGAGGTGGCAACGCTGGCCGAGGGTCCGCTCGGCGACAGCTTGCTGGAGTCCGACCGAAACCCGCCCGTCTTTGACCCGGCCACCGGTGAGGTGACGATGCCGGAGGCGTTCGTGGCGTCATACCAGGCGTATGTCGACTCCGGCTGGGGCCGCCTGGAGATCTCGGAGCCTCTCGGTGGGGTGTCTGCGCCGCCGTCGCTGTCCTGGGCCGTGGGCGAGATGGTGCTCGGCTCTAACCCTGCGTTGAAGCTCTATTCGTCGGGTTACACCTTCGCCGAGGTGCTCCTGCGGCTCGGTACTCCGGAGCAGGGCCGGCTGGCCGAGCTCATGGTCGAGCAGCCGTGGGGCGCCACGATGGTGCTGACCGAGCCCGAGGCCGGCTCCGACGTTGGGGCGGCGCGCACCACCGCACACGAGGCCGAGGACGGCACCTGGCACATCAGCGGCACCAAGCGGTTCATCACCTCGGCCACCGCGCCGTTCTACGACAACGTCGTACACTTCGTGCTCGCCCGGCCCGAGGGTGCAGGCCCCGGGACGAAGGGGCTCTCGCTCTTTCTTGTGCCGCATCGCCACGTCGACCTCGAGACCGGTGAGCTCGGTGAGCCCAACGGCGTGCAGATCACCAATGTCGAGAAGAAGATGGGCCTGAAGGTCTCGACGACCTGCGAGGTCCGCTTTGGGGAGGGAGCACTGGCGGTCGGGACGCTGCTGGGTGGTGTGCACGACGGCATTGCGCAGATGTTCCGGATCATCGAGTACGCACGGATGATGGTCGGCACCAAAGCCATCGCGACCCTGTCGACGGGCTACCTCAACGCCCTCGACTACGCCAAAACCCGTGTCCAGGGCAGCGACCTCACCCTGATGGCCGACAAGACCGCACCCCGCGTGGCCATCACCGCACACCCCGACGTGCGGCGCTCCCTCATGCTGCAAAAGTCGTATGCCGAAGGGCTGCGGGCGCTGATGCTGTTCACTGCGACCTTCCAAGACACCGTGCACGCCGCCCAAGCCATGGCTGGCGGCGAGCGGTTGGAGCCGGGAAGCGATGAGCATATGGCCCAGCGGGTTAACGACTTGCTGTTGCCGTTGGTCAAGGGGTGTGGGTCTGAGCGTGCGTGGGTGCTGCTGGGCACTGAGTCGTTGCAGACCCTGGGTGGGTCTGGGTTCTTGGCGGACTACCCGATCGAGCAGTACGTGCGCGACGCCAAAATCGACAGCCTGTATGAGGGCACGACCGCGATCCAGGGCCTCGACTTCTTCTTCCGCAAGATTGTCCGCGACCGAGGCGAAGCACTCGGGTACCTTAGCCAACAGATCCTGGAGACGGTCAAGGGTGGCGGCGGTGATGACGCGTTTGCTGCCGAGCGGGAGCTGCTGGGTATGGCGCTTGCTCAGTTCCAGTCGATGGTCGAGTTTATGGTCGGCCGTGCGATGGCCGCGGATCCGCGTTCCGGTGGCGACCCGCGCCAGGTGTACGCCGCCGGCCAACACACCACCCGACTTCTTCTCGCCGCCGGAGACCTGTTGGTTGGGTGGCTCCTGCTGCGCCACGCCGAAGTCGCCCAGGGTGCCCTCACCGCTGATGTCTCCGAACGCGACCGAGACTTCTACACCGGCAAAATCGCTGCCGCCCGCTTCTTCACGCGCGAAGTCCTCCCCCGCCTCACCAGTGACGCCACCACCATTAAATCCGCCGACCTGTCCCTCATGGACCTAGACGAGTCCGCCTTCTAGCGCCCACCAACGGGAGGACTACATGTCCGGTATCTGTCAGGAGGTCCGCGATAGCGATCGCCTCGGGCATCGTCCAGGTCGCGGCCTCACTCTCTAGAAGTTCACCCCAGGATGGAGCGCCGGCCGATTCACGAATGACAGCTTCACGGTGGACCTTCAGCGCTAGCATGCCGACCCGCGTCAGCACGGGAACGTTGAGATGCCGCACCGCGACCGCGGATCCACCACCTAGAGCCGCAGCCGCAGTTTTTGAAAGGCTGGCTGCTCCTGCAACAGCATGAGCGGCCAGTAGCATCTCGGTGCGCTTGGCAGAAGCGGCCGGCGATAGAAGTGGGTTGCCAGTCTCGCTGTAGGCGGCTAGATGCACTTGTGTGCGAATGATGACTTCCGTAGCGACCATACCAAGACCCGGTGTCAGCACCCCCGACCGAAGGTTCAGGCCGTCACCGGCATTGCTCCCTGCATAGGCATCGTGAGCGAACTTTCGCAGGTCACGATTCGGCATTTCGTAGAGAAGCGACCAACCCGGTAGTGGCAGTCCCATGGGAGTGACGAAGTCTGCGGCCCAGTGCTTCAACAGAAGCGCCAAGGCGAGGTTCGGGTCCGACGCCTGAGCGAAGTCTTTCCCGGAGCGGGTCGTAGTGACCTGCTCGACGAACTTCTGACCGTCCTCCCACCAAACCCCTTCAAATGATCCGCTGCGGACCTGCTCAAGGGCGTTGAAGAATCGTCCGATGTCATGCCCTGCGGAACGCACTCGGTGGGCGGGACCGCCGAATTTAGGTCCGGTGTAGTCAATGGGAAGCCGGGCGGACTCCTTTTCCCATTGGAGCAATAGGTCGCTCTTCTTCAGCCAGGCAAGGCCATCGAGCACGGTGGCATCGATTTGGCTGTCGTAAAGGTTGGCTAGGGCACCAACGAGGCCCGCGACGCCAACGACCGCGAAATCGCTACGATTCCATGAAACTCGCTGGGACATTCTCCAGTCGTCAATTTGCTTCAGCGCAGCCGGGTCGAGAAGGTCAGTTATCTCAGCTTCGCCCCAAGGCTCGAGTTCGCGCCGCTCATAGTCGTAGGCCGTAATTTCTTCGTACGTGAGACCTGACGAAAATTCCTCCACACGACGCAGACCTTGGCCAATCGATTCCCCCGCCAGAGCCGCCGCCGCGAGCGCTTCGATGTCATCCAGGTCTCGAGTCAGCGCGTCGAGATTTCTCACATAGACCGCATCGACTGGAGAAGGCCGATCTTCTTCGGCGCTATCGGTTGGACTCACGCCGCTTCCTCAAGGTCGTCGGCAAGAATAGTGACCCCCTTTACGAGACTCTCCACAGCCCTTTGCTGCCCCTCAAGGTCCTTCAACTCATCGAGTAGGGCTTGGGTAGCCTCGTTGTCGGTGCTGTCGACACGATCTCTGAGCCGACCCGCAATGGCGCGGAAGCGGGCAGCGCGATCCTCAGCTTCTTGATGTTGCTTCCGCTCCAGGTTCATCTCTACTTGGGTGGTTTCGAGTTGTTCCCGCAAACTCTCAATACGCTCGGCGAGAGTCACCACGGTATAGCCGAGGTTCGCAACCCGTTGCCAGAGACTAACGATGACGGCCTTGGCTGCCTCTTCGTTGCCGTCGACATCGCGCAGCACGAGTTGAGTGACGACGTGGAGGCGAATGGCGTCCGCCGCGACACGAGAAGCCGTTAAACCAGTCGCCCTGCCGCCGAGGGTTACTGCACCAGCACCAGCTGCGCCGCTAAACCCGGTAATGAGAGCGGCACCACCAGCCATTCCGAGACCCCCAGCCGCGATGGATCCGCCACCGAGTGCGGCCATTCCGGCGGAAGTGGCCACTGCCCCCGAATAGCCAAGGACGATGGTGCCGTATGCCCCCGCGATTGCCGGCGCCGCCAACCCGCCGGTCAGGACTCCCAACCCGAGTCCGGCCCCAGCCAGAAAGGCGTACTTGGTCCACGAACCCGACTTTGAGAGCTTCTTGAGTGCGTCGTTGTAGGCAGTTTTTACCGCGTCGAGATCCTCGGGGTGAAGTTGATCCATCGCCTCATGCGCTTCAGACAACGTTTCTGCACGAGCATCCTTTGCCCATTTCCCCTCGACCCACGGTTCAAATCCGTACAGGTCGATCAGAAGCAGAAGCGCGCGAGATCGTCTCGCCACACCCGAGGAAATCTCCGGTCCAGCGTCCTCAATGACCTCGAGATCCGGGGACTCACTCGTCGCACCGATTCGCTGGACGACTTCAACTACGGCCCCTGACCAGTCATCCTCATCGTTCCTCGCGATAGCTTCGACCGCCGCGACGCGGAAGGCGTTGCGAACCTCGCGCTTGGCCGAGAGGCGTTTTCCTTTCGACGCAGCGATGTCCCGTTGCATCATCCGATACTGCCAAGCGGTGAGGATGAAGTCCTCGTCCGCCGAAAGCTCTAACTTCTTCTGTAGTTGCGCAGCGTCCATTGTCCTAAGACTAGTGGCACCCCAATGAGCGTGAAGCACGCTATGACCCTGAACGACGGGGACCACACCTGCGCTCGATGCTCCACGACGCGGCTTGAGGTGCCGCTGGCCAAGTCAATTTGATCGAGGGCTGACTGGAATGGAGGCGAAGTGGGCCGCTTTTACTGCGACATCCCCGGTATGTATCGGCACTAAGGTTAGGCTTCAATTCGGAAAGTAGAGCAACGGGGCATAGGAGAACCAGCGATGACAGAAGAGAATTGGCATCAAGCGCGTCTCATTCCCACGTCAGGGATTTCGGGCGCAGAGGAACAAGAACGACGAGCGACGTCAGCACTCCTGGCCGTGATGTCTGTAGTGAAAGAGTTCTCGAAGGCGTTGCTAGGCCCTCTTGGTGCACCGTCAGGGAGTGTCGAAACCTTCATTGAGGTGCCCTTCACTCTCGGGGACGTTCAAGTTATCCCCGACGGCTTGATCCGCGTCAACAGAGGAAGCCGATCGTGGACTGCCCTGGTGGAGCTCAAAACCGGCCGCAACGAGCTGCAGACCCAGCAACTAGAAAACTACTTGGACGTGGCCCGCGAACAGGGATTCGATGCCCTCATCACGATCAGCAACGAGATCCCGGCGATGGCGGGTCAACACCCAACAAAAGTCGACAAGCGAAAACTAAAGAAGGTTGCGCTCCACCACCGGTCTTGGACGTTCCTTCTATCGACCGCCGTGATGCAGAAGGAACACCGCGGAGTTTCAGACCCTGAGCAGGCGTGGATCCTGGGCGAACTCATTCGCTATCTTGAACACCCTCGCTCCGGAGCGATGGAACTGGAAGACATGGGAGCCAGTTGGGTTCCGGTGCGACAGTCGGTCACGGCGGGCACCCTCCGCGCCACCGACAAGGCGGTGCCAGAGGTGGTCTCTCGATTCGATGCTCTCTTGAGATATACGAGTCTTCGTCTTGGTCGACAACTTGGAACGGACGTCGTCACCGTCACGACCCGCAAGGAGATGACCGAGCCAGCACTACGAACCCAGTCGCTCGTCGACGGTCTTTCGACCTCGGGCAGGATGAGCGGATCTATCCGGATCCCGAACACCGTCGGTCCGATCCACATCACGGCTGATCTGCGAGCCGGTCGTATTAGTTGCCACATGGATATTGCCGCACCAAAAGAAGGTCGACCGGCCACACGAGTCAACTGGCTTCTTCGCCAACTGAAGTCCGCACCAGAGGGAGTGCGTATCGAAGCCTTTTTGGCGAACTCCAGAGGTGATGGCGCGGCAGAATTGCTCGGCGCCGTTCGCGAGAACCCGGCACTCCTCATCCAGGACCCTAAGCGTGAGCTGCGATCGTTCCGTGTCGCGATTAGTGCGCCGATGGGCACAAAGAGAGGAAGAGGGAGGGGGGCGTTCATTGATTCCATGCTGGATCTCGTGGACGACTTCTACGGAGATGTCGTCCAGCACTTGAAAGCCTGGTCGGCAGCCCCACCCCGAATGCGCGACTCCGACGTTGTGCCACCTGAAGACCCACCCACCCTGTCCTCAACCTCGGTCTCGTCCCAGGACGGACCAGAACCCGTCGCACAGACCGACCCTGGTCTTAATCCCGCTTAGCCGGCGGCACTAGAGCGCCGTTCGGTAGCGGCACTCCGCCTACCCAGCCGCTGGTTGGCAACCAACGTCCGCTGCCCCGCGAACCGGCCAACAGCGGGTTGAGGCAGCCACCGACGTGCTCAAGTGCCCCTGTCAGGTCGTGCAGATCTGCAGTAATCCGGGTTTTGCGTGCGTACGCCCGATAGCCAGCATCCCAGTTGGGCCCTGGTGGCGTCATCTTTGTCGGCAGCTGCATGCGCCGTCTTTCACTCTCGGCATGCAGGGATTGGACCACTGGACCGGCGTCAAACTCGCACGCCGACACGATAAGGGCGAGGTCAAACAGGTCGCGGAATCTTGACGACGGTCGCTGGCGCTCACCATGCACCTCGTACATCGCGCACACCTTGTCCGCCACTTGATCAGTAAGCGGGTAGACCACGACGCCACGCACCTCTGGCAGCCCAGGAATCTCCACGACCGGCCTAGGTATAATCAGTTCGGGCTTCGCCAGTAGGTGTAGTTCCGTGGCTAGATCGATGGGGAAACTCCCGTACTGAGCGCCGATGTAGGCGGTCACAGATATTTCGACCACCGGATTCACGCGGCTGTAACTGACCGCGTCCCCAACGACGAACGCTAGATGGTCACCGTCCTTTGGCGCAGTCAGCTGGCGTATCTCGGCGATCGCATCATTCGGGTGCGCTTCGCCCAGGCGCAGCAGGTCTAAGCCCTTGGATGAGCGCGCATCGACGAGGCGCATCAGTAGGCTCGCCCCACCCTTGAGTACCCATTGCGAGCCGGTTTGCGCGAAGATCAAGGCGAGGAATCGTTGGAACACAAACTCACGGCGCAGCTCTTCCAACGGTCGTCCACGACTCTTCGCTTCGCGTTTGAGTCGGTCCTCCAACGCCCGGCGGAAGTCGTACGCGGAGGCGTAGTGCGGCGAGCCGTTGATCGCGGTCATTGCCGCTTCCCTCCACGACCAGATTTATCTGAGCCGGCTTCTGCGTCGCCCTGGACAGGGCGTGAAAGGGATGTGGCTCGCTCGACTGATTCTGAAACACCAGCTTCCTGAAGAAGTTCAGCGAGGAAGGCTTCGCCATCTCCTGGCCGGTGGTTGTAGAGGTGGGCGCGCCGACCAAGGACGTCGAGGAGTTGTTGGGTGTCCGCCTGCCGTCGAATGAGCGAATCGCGAACGACACTCGCCAGATGGCCCCCATCAAGTCGAGCCGCAGCAAGGTCATCAACTGTGCGGATGACAGAAGTGACCGGCAGACCGTCGACGATCACCCAATCCTGCGGGTCAACTCGGCCTCGGTGGATGCGGATGTCCGCCCTCCGGGACTGCAGACGCTCTGCCGAGGTGAACTCACTCTCGTCTGCTTCAAGACCCCCCAGGCCATGGATCCAGGCTGCCGACCGATGGGACGCCACCGCAACATTGGATTCTCTTACTCGTTCACGCGCCTGCGAGGTGGGTTCAAGGGTGAGCCAGGCAGAACGGAGGCCGTCGAATGGTGAAGGAGGAACTCCGGCCAGCCGGTAGACGCCGTGCATCAAACGTTCGAGAACGCCCTGATCGGCGAGACGGGCCATCGACTGTGGTGAAACGCCTAACGAACGGGCCTGTGCTGTCGTCAGCAAGCCCCATTGGCTCGCCGCAACGTTGCTGACATCAACGATCGCACCCACAATTCCTCCGTTCGATACTTCGATACTCATTCTCAGAAGTAATATTGCAGTATACTGTCCGAAGGTAGCCGGTTGCCTCGTTGAAACCGAAGTGTTGGGCTGCCACAGGTGACAGATCCTGGTGCGAACGTAACCGCCTTGATGGCTGTGATTGCGACGGAGGCCCCAATCACCCCTCAGGGATCGCGTTCTCGGGTGTGCCTTCAGGTCACCGCGAAAGCACAGAAATTTTGTCCATCGGTGCGCTGCGCACGCGCGGCTCACCCAGATTCTGATGGCGAAGGACACGATTCACTGCATCGTCAACGGAACCGCCAACCACGTGCGGACCGTCTCCTCGTTGCTGTCCTGTAGTGGTGCCCCGGGACCTTTTGGTGACCATCTGCGGCGATCTCAGCTAGCAAGTTCCGATGTTGGGGTTGGCCTAGCGCCGAAGCAAGGCACTACGGTCATCCGCGATTTCTTCGGGGCAACGTGAGGTGGCGCGCGGTCGCGTCCCACCATTGGTCCACCCAGAGTCGCCATTCGTCGTCGGCAAATGGCTTCGCTGACCGTACGGCGCCCATGGATGCTGCCGGCATACGCGAGCAGAGAATCGGTCGCCTCGAGCATCCACAGCTTGCGCCGCTCGTAAGGAGCGATGTCGTCCACAGACCGCGCCCCTGCCTCTTCCCACGCGGGTCGCCCGGCAGGAAAGTCTCCTTACAAAACCCATTCGTAGAACGGTTCGATGACCACACACAATGGGTCCTCGATACCGGTGGATGCCGTCAACTCGGCTTGGTCTTGCTCGCTGGCGCGGGGGGTGATGCGGTCGACCATGGTGGTGACCCAGGCGACGTTCTCTTCGATCCAGCCACGCAACTAGGGGTCAACGGCATCCGCAAGATCCAGGACCACACTCCGGGCGATGAGGCCGTTGTCGGGCAAGACACGATGGCGATGGATCCAGCCTCCGTGCGGGCGGAAGGGCGCTGTATTGACCGGAACCCTTGACGGACTCTGTCCTCGGGAGTAGTTTCTGTAATCGATTACGTAACCGATTACGAAGGGAAGCGTCGTGAGTGTTGTTCGACCCACCGTCTCCCTTGTCGCCGAGCGCGCGGGGGTTTCGGTCGCGTCGGTGTCGCGCGTGCTTAACGGGCTACCCGCGAGCGGGGAGATGTCGACGCGTGTGCAGGATGCTGCCGATCTTCTTGGCTACCGTCCCAACGCGATGGCCCGGTCGCTGAGAGTCAATCGGACCCAGCAGTTGGCTTTCGCGGTAGCCGATGTTGGGAACCCGGTTTACGTCGAGATGATGCGGGCCATTGAGGGAGAGACTCGAGTTCGCGGGTACCGACTCTTGGTGTCTTCGACTGCGGGCAGTACCGCTGAAACGAGCGATTTGCTTGAGAGTTTGGCCCAGGGATATGCCGATGGCCTGGTGCTTAGCCCTGTCCGCGTCGACGAGGAGCTCGTCGACGCGCTTCGACGGGTGAGGTATCCGATCGTTGTGATTGGCACCCTGCCGAAAGATCTCGGCATCGACAACGTCCGAGCCAATTCCGCCGGGGGCGTACGGATGGCGTTGGAGCATCTGCACGACCACGGGTGTCGACGTATCGCGTTCATCAACGGACCAGCCGATACCGTCCCAGGATCCGCGCGGGGCAAGGCCTTCGCACGTACCGTGCGGGCGCTGCAGCTAGACCCGGCTGACGATCTCCGCATCGAAGCGGCCGACTTCACCTTCGCCGAGGGCAAGGCTGCGGCCGAAACGTTGCTAGACCGCACAGTCCCAGACGCGGTGCTCGGGGGAAACGACTTGCTCGCGATCTCCGCGATGCAGGTCCTGAGAGAGCGTGGGATGCGTATCCCGCAGGATGTCGCGGTCGTCGGTATGGACGACACCGAACTAGCGGGCGTCACGACGCCGACGCTCACCAGTGTTGATTTGGGCGCGCACGCGCGAGGGCAGACCGCAGCACGACTGCTGCTCGACCGCCTTGCTGAGCCGGGTCGGGCGGTGCAGCGCAAGACGGTGCAACCACGCCTGCAGGTTCGCGGTTCCTCAATGTGGGGTGCTTTCATGGCAGGAGACGGCGCATGACTGGTTCCGAAGTATCTACCGACCGGACTTCGGTTTCCGGCAAGAAGTCGCGGGGCCGTAGTCAGCGTCAGGGCGGTGACGCCTGGCTGTTGTTGTTGCCCGCCCTGATCCCCGTTGCGCTCTTCAGTGTTTACCCATTGCTACAGGGCATCTACATAGGCTTCACTGACTCGCAGGCGGGACTGAATCAAGTCACCACCTTCACTGGTGTCGAGAACTACACCGAGCTCGTCGACAACAACCTGTTCTGGAATTCCTTCAGGATCGGCATGATTTGGGCGTTCTCGGTGACGGGGCTGCAGTTCGCGGGGGCCATGGGTCTGGCGATCTTGCTGAACCAGGATCTTCGTTTCCGCTGGATCGCGCGGACCTTGGCTCTGGTGCCGTGGGCTATGCCCCCGGTGGTAGTGGCAATCATGTGGCGGTTGATGTTCGACCCCAACTCGGGCCCGATCAGTGGTGCAGCGGGGACTCTCGGCTTGGGACAGGTCAACTTCCTCGGCAACTTCGAGACCGCCCTACCGGCCGTCATCGTCGTGGGCGTGTGGGCTGGGATGCCGCAGACCACCATCGCCCTACTCGCGGGGTTGCAGGGCATCGACGGGACCCTGCACGAAGCGGCCGCAGTTGATGGGGCCAACGTGTGGAAACGGTTCGTCCACGTCACCTTGCCTCAACTCCGACCGGTCATCGTCGCGATTACCTCGTTGAACTTTATCTGGAACGTCAACACCTTTGACCTGATCTACGTGCTCACCAACGGTGGCCCGGGTGGGCGGACCATGCTTCCCATGTTGTTCGCCTACAACGAGGCTTTCCGTTATGGCAACTTCGGGGTCGCGGCGGCGATGGGCAACGTCATGGTCGTCATCATCGTCGGCATGCTCATCTTCTACCTGCGCTCTCGGCTGAAGGAGATGAACACGTGAGTATCGCTCAGCCCAGCACCGCGGGCCGCGCGGCGCAATACGTCGCCCTGGCTTGTTACTGCGCCTTCCTCGGGTTTCCGTTGCTTTGGCTGCTGTCCACTGCGTTCAAAACGACCAGAGAGATCGCGCTGGGGTCCGGCAGCCTGCTGCCCTCGTCCCCCACTCTCGCCAACTTCGGTGATGCCATCCGCCGCGCCAATCTCGCCGAAGCAGGATGGAACAGTCTGCTGGTGGCGGTCGCTACGACTCTTCTCGTCGTGGTCTTGGCGATCCCGGCCGCCTACGGGCTGGCACGCTTCAAAACCGTCCTAAGACCGGTCACTTTGGGTTGGGTACTGATCAGCCAGGTCTTCCCGACCATCCTGGTCATCATCCCGCTGTTCTTGATCCTGCAACAGTTCGGCCTGGTAGACGACCTCGTCGGACTGACCATCGTCTACGTCGTCTTCATCCTGCCTTTCGCGCTGTGGATGCTCATCGGTTTCGTCGCCGGTATCCCCCGCGAACTGGAGGAGGCAGCGGCCATGGACGGGGCGAACCGCCTCCGGATTCTAGTCAGCATCGTGTTCCCTTTACTGCGCCCCGGTGTCGTGGCGACGGCGGTCTTCGCTTTCATTTCCTCGTGGAACGAGTTCCTGTTTGCGCTGGTCCTGGTGCAGTCTCCGTCGAAAGTGACCCTGCCCTTGGCGCTGTCCCGCTTCGTGGGTGCCGAGGGCCAGGTCCAACTCGGTGCCCTCGCTGCGGCATCGTTGCTGGCAACGATCCCCAGCCTGCTGTTCTTCGCGCTGATCCAACGCCGGCTCACCTCCGGACTACTCACCGGCGCGGTCAAAGGTTAAGACATGACTTCCTGCTCACCGACCCTACGAAAAGGAAAGAACGATGAAACTCACCCGCACCAGCCCGGCGTTGGCAGCATTGCTGGCTTTGACAGCCACCGGTTGCGCCACATCGACCCAAACCGCCCCGGAGTCCAGCGGCGAAGGACCCGTCACCTTAAGATTCCAAAGCCTGGCCTTCCAGGAACCAACCATCAAAGCAACGCAAGACATCGTGGATGCCTGGAACGCGGACAACCCGGACGTCCAGGTCAAGTACGTCCAGGGAAGTTGGGACTCGGTCCAAGACCAGTTGGTGACGCAGTTCCAAGGAGGCACTGCTCCCGACATTATTCACTACGAGTCGGCGGCTATGACCCAGTTCGCCGACCAGGGGTACCTTGCTGATCTCGGTGACACTTTCAGCGAGGACGTGCGCAACGCTGTTCCTGAAGGCATCTGGGACACCGTGACGGTGGATGGCACGGTGATCGCGGCGCCCACCTTGATGCAGAGTTATGTCGTGTTCGCGAACCGCACGCTCTTGGAGGACGCAGGAGTGCAGATTCCGAGCGGTGACACCTGGTCCTGGGATGATTTCCAGACTGCGGCTGAGGACACCACTAAGGGTGATGTGTTCGGCGTCGGGTGGGGGTTGAATGACCCGACGGCCACCATGATGAGCTTAGGTCAAAACTTCGACGCCAGTTACTTTGAGGGCGACGGTGAGGAGGTCTCGATCGATGTCGGTGAGGCCGAGACGGCCCTGCCGGAGCGGATCCACGAAATGACCTACGAGGACTCTTCGCTCGATCCGGTGACTTTGACCCAGACCGGTTCGGACGTCATGTCCGGCTTCTTGCAGGGTCGCTATGCCATGACGGTACAGGGAAGCTACACCGCTCAGACTCTGTCCGAGTCCGCCCCGGAGGGCTTTGACTGGGTGGCGATGCCGGCACTGGAGGCCGACAGTCCCGCGCAGGCCGCGAATCCCCAGACCCTGTCTGTCTCCGCGCAGAGCCCCAACGTCGAGCAGGCAGGGGAGTTCGTTAACTTCTACATGCAAGCCGACAACCTTGCTGCGGTGGCACGGGGCGACTGGTTGATTCCCGCCTCGACCGAGGCAGCCGACATCTTGTCCAAGCAGACCGAAGGCGAAGACGGGTGGGCCGCTATCCTGGCCGGCGGCGAGTTCTTGACCAAGGCTCCCTTCCAGTCCGCGATTGACTACCCTCAGTGGAAGGACCAGATCGCCACTCCGTCCTTCCAGCGTTATCTCGGTGACGAAATCTCGTCCGACGAACTAGCCAAGGAGCTCACTAGCGGTTGGGACTCGATCAGCGGTGGCTGAGGCTAGTTTGAGATTGCGCGACAAGTCCGTCGGAGCGCTCGTGGGAGCAGCGGTCGGTGATGCCCTGGGAGGGGCCACCGAAGGATGGAGCCCTCAGCAGATCCGCGAGCGGTACGGCGGATTCGTTAGCGGGATCGTGCCGCCGTTCAACGAAGACTGGCGCAATGCCCGTCCCATCGCTCCCTATCACAAGGGTGACGGGCACATCACGGATGACACGTTGATGACGCACGCGCTGGTTGATGTCTACGCCAAGCGCCGAGACCACCTCGACGCGTACGCGGTGGCTGAGGATCTGGTGCCGTTGCTCATGGGAGAACGGCGCTGGATCCCCGAGCTCGAGGCTGAGGCGTTGCTCTTGCAGCGGATCTTTCTGGCCGAGAAGTGGATCGTCGCGCGACTTCATTATGGTCACGTCGACCCACGTGAAGCGGGGGTCGGGAACATCGTCAACTGCGGCGCGGCGATGTATATGTCGCCTGTTGGAGTGGTCAACGCAGCCGACCCCGCAGGTGCCTACGCCGAGGCTCTCGAGATCGCCGCGCCGCACCAGTCCAGCTACGGGCGGGAAGCGGCCGGCGTGCTTGCCGCCGCAGTGGCCGCCGCCATGGAAGAGGGTGCCACCGCAGACTCCGTAATCGAACACGCTCTGGCGGTGGCCAAGGACGGCACCCGTGCCGCTATTGAAGCCGTGTCCGAGGTGGCCGCGACGATCAGTAACTGGCAGGAGGCGATTCCTGCCCTTCGGACAGCCGTTGAACCGTTCGACACGGTTGGTCCGCACTACCGGCAGCAGGCCATGGACGCCCGACGGCCCAGCCGCACGAAAGCCATCGAAGAGCTGCCGGTGGCGCTGGGTATGGTCCAGGTTGCCGATGGCGACTTCGAGTCGGCGGTGCTTGGGGCCGTGAACTACGGCAGGGACGCGGACTCGATCGCGAGTATGGCCGGTGCCATTTGCGGGGCGCTCGGCGGGCGCGCAGCGGTACCCCCGGAGTGGTCCGAGCGCGTGGCGCAGGCGAGCCGGACGCCGTTGGAGCCGGCGGGGGAGACGATCGCTGCGGTTGCAGCCGAGGTGTTCGCTCGTGATTCGGAGAACTGTCGACGCCGTGAAGGGCGCAGAGCGGCGTTGCTTGATGAAGGCGGTGCACCCCGGTGAGCGCACTGACCTGGGTTCAACCGCCCGACCTGCTCGCCCACGAGCTCGTCGCCAGTGCTCACGAGGGCAAGGAACTCGAGGACATCCAACAGCGGTGGAAAGGCGCGGGGGGTCAGACCTGTGCCCCGGCAAGCGGACTGCAGCAGGAAGGGGATGCCCGGCTCAGAAAACTCGCGGCCGAGTTGCTCGAGGAGCTGGACTCTCGATCCGCCTCCGCTCAGCTCACGACGCTGGAGCCCGACGAGATCAGCGCTATCGAGGCGACCTGGCAGGGCTCTCCGGGAACCACCGAGGTCGGGCCCAGCCTGGAGGACCGAGTGCACGGTGCCTGGATCGGGCGGGCGGCGGGATGCCTACTAGGTAAACCCGTGGAAAAGATCCCACGCCAGGGTATCCGCGAAATCCTGACCAGTCAGGGCCGTTGGCCGTTGCAGAGTTGGTTCACCTCGGTGGGGCTTCCTGAGGAGGTTGCGGCGAGGTGGCCGTGGAACCGGCGCAGCGCGGCCACCAGCCTCGCCGAGAACATCGACGGGATGCCCGAGGACGACGACGTGAACTTCGCCTTGCTTGCTCTGGACGTGCTCGAACGACACGGCCATGGTTTCACCACTGCAAACGTGGCCGGTGCTTGGCTGTCCGGACTGCCGGCTGGCCGGGTTTTCACTGCCGAGCGAGTCGCTTACCGCAACCTCCTGCTGGGCCACGTTGCTCCTCGCACGGCTGTACGTCAGAACCCCTACCGAGAGTGGATCGGCGCTCAGATCCGCAGTGATGTCTACGGCTGGGTCTGTCCGGGTGACCCTGCGGCCGCCGCCCGAATGGCCTGGCAGGACGCCCGGCTCAGCCACGTGCGCAGCGGTGTCTACGGGGCCATGTTCGTCGCCGCGCTGTGCTCTCAGGCGGTGGTGAGCGACGACGTCGACGACGTGCTGGAGGTTGCGCTCTCAGTCGTGCCCCCGGGCAGTCGCTACGCCCAAGCGGTCCGAGACGGCATAAAGCTCGGGTCATCCCCCCGGGCCAGCGAGGACTGTCTCGACGAGCTCTACCGCGACTACGGGCATCTGCACTGGGTGCACGTCCTCAACAACACCGCGCTGCTGGCTTTCGCGCTGACCCGCAGCGAAGGTGACTTCAGCGAAGGGGTGTGTACGGCCGTGATGGGCGGTTGGGACACTGACTCGGTCGCGGCCACTGTCGGATCCGTATGCGGTGCCCTCACCGGAGCCCGCCGACTCCCGACGCGGTGGGTTGAGCCGATGGGCAACCGGGTCAGCAGCAGTCTGCCGGGCTTCGACGGGATCGGTTTCGATGAGCTAGCGGGACGGACGACCCGTCTGGTGCGCCCGTGAGCATCCCGCAGGAGGCACCTCGCGATCGCTACGCTCCTCGACTCATTGACCTGCCAACCGCCGTGCCCCTGGAACCCGGCGCGGACTTAAGCGTGTTGGACGAGGCCAAGATTTTCGCGGCCCCTTCCGACAGTGAGTTGCGTCCACAATGGCGAGACACGCTGCACCGGTGGCGTAAAGAGGCACGTCGGCGGGTTACTTACGACGGCGCACTGTACGAGCAGCAGCAAAGTACGTGGGCTGCGCAGGCTTGGAACGTGGCCATGGTGTGGCTCTGGGATGAAACGGTCCGCGACTGGGATCAGCACCGCTTCGATGCCGACCGGTTGCTCGCCGATTATGAGGACGTCGGCGGACTAGACGCCGTCGTGCTATGGCACGCCTACCCGGTGATCGGCATCGACACCCGCAACCAATTCGACTGGTACGACGTGCCCGGCCTCACACCCCTGGTCGAAGACCTGCATACCCGCGGGGTGAAGGTCTTCCTTGACTACAACCCGTGGGACATCGGGACGGAGCGGACGGAACGCAGCGATGCCGAACGGCTGGCCGAACTGATCGGCTCCCTGGGCGCCGACGGCGTCTTCCTCGACACCCTCAAGGAGGGAAACCCCGACCTGCTGACCACGATGGCCCGGCTGAGGCCGCGACCGGTGCTTGAAGGGGAGTCGCGGGTGCCCTTAGCCCGCATCGTGGACCACCAGGCTTCCTGGGCGCAGTGGTTCGCCGACAGTCAAACCCCGGGCGTGCTCCGGGCGCGCTGGCTCGAGCGACGACACATGGTGCACCACACCCGACGATGGAACCGCGACCACCGCGAGGAGCTGCGCTCGGCCTGGATCAACGGTGCTGGCGTGCTCCTGTGGGACGTGGTCTTCGGTGTCCGGGTGGACTGGTCGGCCCGGGACCGGGCGACCCTTCGCGCCATGCGCCGGGTCTACCGTCACCTGGGTGACTTTGTGCTCACCGGCGACTGGGAGCCCTTGACCGAGCTCGCCTCGGCGGCCACCGCCGCTGGTGTCGCTGGCTCGCGCTGGAGGCTGGGAGGGTGCGACCTGTTCACCCTCGCCAACCCGACAGGTTCGCCCTACCAGGGACCATTGCTCAACGTCGACAGTGGAGAAACCAGCGTGGTGCTCGGCGACGGTGGCGTGCCCGCATACGGCATCGGGGGGATCCTGCACTGTCCCGACCGAGCTCTCCCGCCGCCGGGCCTGGACGCGCTGGTGGCCGCCAATCTGGCCGACCTCACTGCTCCCACCGAGCGCCCGCGTCCGAGCCCGCAGCGTCTCATCCCAGAGCCCGTGTTCGGTCCGGTGCCCGTCGACGCGGTCCACGTCCCACCCGGACAACGGGCGCTGCCAGTGGTCTATCGGCAACGGGAGACCGGGCTGTACGAGGACGCGCCGTACCTCGAGGACTGGAAGCCGCTACCGCCCCGGTTGCACCAGATCCGCGAGATGACGCGAACGGTCCAGCTGGGCCACGTGGCGCTGGACCGCACCGAGGTCACCAACGCTGAGTTCGAACGGTTCTTGGTGGACTCTGGCTACCGGCCCCCACAGGCAGCCCGCTTCCTTAAACACTGGGGTCTGGGCCGACCGGTCCCCGGCACGGAGCACGAGCCGGTGAGCTACGTCGACCTCGACGACGCCCGGGCCTACGCGCGGTGGCGAAGGGCAAGGTTGCCGACCGAGGACGAATGGCAGGCCGCGGCGCAGGATTCCGCGCTGCTGCGCGGTCAGCCTCAGGTGTGGCAGTGGACCGAGAGCGAGCACCGCGACGGGCGCACCCGGTGGGTCATCCTGAAGGGAGGCTCGTGGTTCGCGGCCCAGGGCTCGGACTGGTACCTCGACGGCGGGCCGCAGCCCCCGGAGTGGTCGGTGCGCTTCCTACTGACCCAAGCAGGCAGCGGGCGCTCGGAGTGCATCGGGTTCCGGTGCGCCGTCGACGTGGCCGCGGTCCGAGGCGGTCCCCGGTGAACGGGCCACTGGCCGGTCTGCGGGTGGTCGACGCGGCGACCCTCTTCGCCGGACCCCTGGCCGCGACCTACCTCGGCGACTTCGGCGCTGACGTGGTCAAGGTGGAGCATCCATCACGGCCGGACGCGGCCCGAGGCCACGGGCCGAACAAAGACGGAATCGGTCTGTGGTGGAAGACCCTGGGCCGCAACAAGCGCACGGTCACGATCGACCTCAAGCACGCTGAAGGCGCCGCGACCATGCGCCGGTTGCTGGCCAAGACCGACGTACTCGTGGAAAACTTTCGGCCCGGCACCCTCGAGCGGTGGGGCCTGTCGCCCGAAGGCCTGTTGCAGGACAACCCCGGTCTGGTCATCGCCCGCGTCACCGCCTTCGGGCAGGAGGGACCGTATGCCGGGCGCCCCGGCTTCGGGTCGCTCGCGGAGGCGATGAGCGGGTTCGCGGCCATCACGGGTGAACCTGATGGTCCCCCGACCCTCCCGCCGTTCGGTCTGGCGGACGGCATCGCTGGGCTGGCCACGGCATACGCCGTGATGACCGCGCTACGACACCGCGACGCTACTGGTCAAGGGCAAATCGTTGACTTGGCCATCATCGAGCCGATCCTGATGATGCTCGGTGCCCCGCTGACCGCCTTCGACCAGTTGGGCTACGTCCAGCCGCGCACCGGCAACCGCTCAGTGAACAACGCCCCGCGCAACGTTTACCGCACCAGAGACGACGACTGGGTCGCCGTATCGACGAGCTCGCAGAGCATCGCCGAGCGCGTCATGGCCATGGTCGGTCGCGTCGATCTCGTTAGGGAGGCGTGGTTCGCCTCCGGCAGTGGGCGCGCCGAACACGCAGAGGAGCTCGACCGGGCCGTCGGCGAGTGGATCGGGGCACGCGGGACACCGGAAGTGCTGGACGCTTTCGAGCAGGCGCAAGCGGCAGTGGCGCCCGTGTACGACGTTCGCGGTGTGCTGAATGACCCTCAGTATCAGGCTCGGGAAACGGCACTCACCATCCCAGATGACGACCTCGGCCCCCTCGTCATGCAAAACGTGCTGTTCCGGCTCTCCGAAACCCCAGGGCAAGTGCGCTGGGGTGGACGCGCACCGGGCGCGGACACCGACGAAGTACTCACCGAAATCGGGCTGAAGCCCGAAGAAATCACCAGGTTGCGCAAGGACGGCGCGATATGACGCCGCTGACCGCGCTCTACGTGCCCGGATCCAGGCAGGACCGCTTTAACAAGGCCGCAACATCCGGCGCGGACGTGGTGATCCTCGACCTGGAGGACTCAGTGGCGCCAGACGCCAAACAGGAGGCCCGCGCGGCAGTCTGCCGCTGGCTACCGCAGGCCGGAGTGCCCGTACAGGTCCGGGTCAATGCTCCAGGGTCGGCTGAGTTGACGATGGACCTGGCCTCTCTTCCCGGAGATGTCGAGATCCGACTACCCAAGGTCGCCGACGTCCACGACCTCGACCAGGTGGTCGGGCGCCAGGTCCACGTGATCCTCGAATCCGCGCTCGGGGTGGAGCGAGCCTTCGACATCGCCAACCGTCCGGAAGTGATCGGACTCGCCCTGGGAGAGGCCGACCTAGCCGCAGAGCTCGGAATAGACGGGGACCAGGGCTTCGCCTGGATCCGCTCGCGGATCGTCGTCGCGGCAGCAGCGGCTGGCCTTACGCCACCCATGATGTCGGCGTTCGCTCACGTGGCGGACACTGACCTGCTCGCTCAGTCCTGCGCCGCAGGTCGCCAACTGGGTCTGCGTGGGCGGGCGGCAATCCACCCCGCGCAATTGCCAGTCATCCGATCCGCGTTCGCGCCCACAGAACAGGAACACCTCTGGGCCGAGGAGGTACTGGCCGTGTTGCGGCACGCCGGTGTCGCGACGCTATCCGACGGGTCGATGGTGGACGCAGCAATGGCCCGGCGGGCGCGCCGAATCACCGAGGGCTGAGCAGACCACGTGTGCGCTCGGCTACCAGGGGATTTGCGCCTCATCAAGCTGCGCCACCGGCTCACCGTCGTTGGCATTAGTCGCTCGGCCACGATCGGCTTCCACTACGCCGTAGATTGCATTCCGATGGTGAGGAAAGCAGATGACGGCATCGGCTGACGAAAATCCGTGGGAGCAGGAACGGTGGAACGTGGCGCTGTGGGGGTGGCCGCGATGACGGGAATTGCCCCGGCGGGGAAGCCGTCCGGAGGTCGGCCTCGGCGTGGTCGGCTGGAGTTAGGTTCCGCCTGGTCGCGGGCGCTACACGAAGAAATCCGCTTCCGCGTCTACCTACCCGCTACTCACCCCCACGAACCGTGGGCGTCCGTATATCTCCTGCACGGCCGCGGCGACGACCTCGAGGCGTGGACTCGGGTCGCCCCCCGGCTCGACGAGATGATTCACCAGCGGGTCATCCCACCCGTGGTGGTAGTGATGCCCGACGCACCGTGGTCCGACGGGGGCAGTTGGTATGTCGACTCGGCCTTCACCGGCATACCCGTGGGTCGGCCCGTCGAGACGGCGCTAACCCGCGACCTGATCCCGTATGTGGACGCAACCTACGGCACCGTCCCCGACCGGACACACCGCGTCGTCGGCGGCTACTCCATGGGCGGTGCGGGTGCGCTGACCTACCTCCTGCGGCACCCTGACCTCTTCGCTGGCGGCCTCGCGCTGAGTCCCGCGGTCTACGACCCGCTGCCACCGGCCGACAGCTCGGCGCGGAAGTTCGGGGCGTTCGGCCGGGGGGCGGAGCCCTTCGCGAACGACGTCTACGCCGCGTTCAAGCCCGAGGGTCTGCTCGCGGCTTACGCCGATCGAGGCGACCCACCGCCGGTGCGGCTCTTCCTGGCAGTGGGAGACGACGAGTGGCGCAACCCGGTCCCCGGCGAGGCCTGTCACGACCTCGACCTGGAGACCGCAACCGTGCACAACCAGGCCAAGCGAGTGAAGGGGATTTCCTCCCAGCTCCGGGTGCTTGCCGGCGGCCACGACTGGCCGGTGTGGGAGCCTGGCTTCGTCGAGGGGCTACCACACGCGCTCGACGTTGCCGACGCGGGCCGGGCACCTGCGGACACCTCGTCGGCATGAGCGTGGTCCTCGTCGCCACCTACTTCGCCAGCCCGCTTTCCGCGACCTGCCTAGGGGCCTCTATGTCTACATCGTCAAGGTCGAGGACCCGGTACACCACCGCACAGTCATCTTCGACCTCAAGCACCCGACCGAGGCTTTCACCATGCCACGAGAGCCGCCGACGCCCTGTCTTCACCCGCGATGTGGTCCCCCACTGGTCTTAAAAGTCGCACTTCCGGGTGGTGTTGTCCCGGCCGGAGGCGCTGTCCCGGGAACGACCACAAATGACGAGCCCGGCGAGGCCTCGCCGCTGGGCACGGTGCCGAACAGCTCACCCGAAACGGCCCGGTCGTCCCCGCCCGCGTCCACGACGATTACATCCCGGGCCCGGATTCTCGCAGTGCGTGGATGACGGACATGAGATCCCGATGGGCCTTGGCCGTGACTAAGCGGCCGACCAAGTGATGACCAGGAACGAGCGGACGCAGACTGGGCGGCAGGATGCGTTCCGGGCGAGGCATCGACCAAGCTCGTCGTGGAGAGGTGTCCCAAGCGGTCGAGCAGGTTCTGGGTCGTCATGAACTGTTCGTCACATCACAGTTTCGGCTCTGGCGCCTTGGGTAGCCGCCGGCGGCGGCCCCTAGGCGACGCGACCTTCGCCTGCGACCTCCGCCAGGCTTGCACAAACCAGGCGAGCACGATGTCCGCGCTGTCGGATTAATGCACGCCGTGCACAGGCCGACACCAACCCCGCCAAGCGGAGTCGAGTGCGAGGGCAGCGCTGCATCCCCAGCGTTGACCCCTTTTCCTTCATGGGGGTTGGGTGAAGTGCTGGACCTACTGAATCCTGCAGAGGCCTATCGCTCGGGAGCGCCAACGCAGTCGCCGTCCGTCCATAGTTTCGAGACGAAGCGATCGATCTCGCGCGTGGTCTCCTGTGGGTCGACCCACCAGCCGTGATCTGGGCCGGGAAGCGCCACCACCGCAGCACCTGGGACCGGGTTGACTTCGACCACCCGGACCTCTACTCCGCCTAGCAACAAACTGAGGTAGCCAAGCCAGTACGTTGGGGCCGGCCCTGGGCTGTGGTTTCGAGGAGCTCGACCAGTGCCGAGACCGCCAAGCGGCGATCACGCCTTCGAACCCCAAGCAACCTGACGCTTGCGCCAATTCAGTGTCTCCCGCTGCTGTCAGAGGGTACGGTCCGGATGACAGCGTGATCGGACTCTGGTCGCTGTGATCACGCTCGGTGATGGATGTCGGGCAGTGTCGGCGTCAGGCACGTGTGTCGGCGGCACGCGCCGCAGCGACCGCGTCGGCCGGCGAACCGGCCCAGGGGTCGCCGTGTCCGGGCAGCAGCAACTCGGCCTGCAGCGTCTCGAGCCGCGCCAGCGACGTACGAGCGACCTGCGGGTCGTCGTTCACTGCGGGCGGCATCAGGCGAGGTCCCCGCTCCCGGGTGAGCACATCGAGGGTGACGAGCTCGTCGCCGGCGAAAAGCACACCGCGCTCCTCGAGCAAGAAGGATGTGTGACCACGGGTGTGGCCTGGCGTCGCCACGGCTCGAGGGCGACCAGGCAGGTCCAAGACCTCCCCATCCTCGAACGGCTCGACCTCCTTCACCCAGCGCGGGGTCAGGAACCCATGCCGCGTCGCGTGCAAGACGAACCCGAACGCCGACGGCCTCCACAACTGCGGCAGCAGATGCGGGACAAGGGCGAACGATGATCCGCCGCGTTCCCGCCCCTGAACCCGATCGACCTCCTCCGCACGAGCCCGCACCGGGGTGCCCCACTCAGTGCGCACTCGCTCAGCCGCACCGAGGTGGTCGCCGTGTCCGTGCGTCAGCAGCACCGAGCGCAGGTCGGATGGACGGCGACCCAGTTGCTCGACCGCGGCGACCACGCGCGACCAACTGTTAGGCCAACCGGAGTCGACGAGAAGCAACTCGCCACCTTCCTCAACGATGTACCAGTTCACGATGCCGTCGGCGCAGCGATGGACGCCCGACGCCACTTGTTCGAGGGTCATGATGTCTCCAAGGTCAATAGCAGGCGGCGTAACTGTCTTCCATGATGATTCTCTGCTGCTCCAGGCTACGCAACTCAAGCGCGAGCGCACTGTGGCACTAAGCCGTCTGGTGACATCCGCACGCTACCCCGGATCCGCCGCCTCTTCAGTCGTAAGGGCCGGGTCGTGACACCCTTGCGAACCGGTCCGGCTGGTTAGCGCTCGTGCGAGCGCAGCAGAGTGGGGGTCATCCCGCTGATCCCGCCGGGGATCATGCCGTGATGCGCGGGGGCCGGGCCGCCGTGGGCGTCCCAGGTGGTCCGTCAGTCACCGGCCCAGAACGCTCCCGCTGCGGAGACCGTGTCTTGCCCGGCGGACCGGTGGAAGGCCAAGGCCTGCCCATCGAGCGTCGGCATACAGGTCGCGCGGGGTGGGTCCGGCTTGCCGGACGGGTCGACCAGGAAGCAGTTGAGGTAGACCCGCTGATCAGGGGTTGCCGGTCTGCTCGTCGAGCGTGACGTGACCGAGCTGTTCGCGGGTATGCAGTGCGCCGGCCGCGGCGAGGAGGCAGCGGCGGGTGAGCGACGAGATACCCCCAAGTGTGTGACGGGAGCGTCGGCAGGGGAGACCTGTTGCGCAATACACGGCCGTTGGGCAGGGTGAGGACATGGAAGCCATGAGCCCCGCATACAGCACCACCGTGATGCTCCTCATCGCGGCGGCCGCGGTCGCCCTGTTGCTGTTCCTGATCATCTCGGTGAAGTTGCACGCGTTCATCGCGTTGGTCTTGGTCAGCGTGCTGACGGCGGTGGCGGTTGACGTGCCGTTGACCGACATTCCCGACGTGCTGCTCTTCGGCTTCGCCGGCACCTTGGGGGAGGTGGCGCTGCTGGTGGGCTTCGGCGTGATGATCGGGCGACTGCTCGAGGTCTCCGGCGGGGCCCAGGTGCTCGCCGACACGCTGATCGGACGGTTCGGGGAGAAGCGGGCACCGTTGGCTCTGGGCGTGGCGTCGCTGCTGTTCGGCTTCCCGATTTTCTTTGACGCGGGCCTGGTCGTCTTCCTGCCGATCATCTTGACTGTCGCCCGGCGCTTCGGTGGCTCGCTGCTGCTTTATGCGCTGCCCTCGGCCGGCGCCTTCGCCGCTATGCACGCCATGGTGCCGCCGCACCCCGGTCCCGTCGCGGCGGCAAATTTTGTCGGCGCTGACGTGGGCGTCGCGCTGCTGATCGGCCTGCCGGTCGTGGTCATCTCCTGGTTCGTCGGCGTCTACCTCTTCGCGATGTTCATCGGCAAGCGGGTGCAGGTGGGGGTGCCCAACATCCTCGGGGGCGGCGACGACGAGGCGGAGCGCGAGCGGGCGAAGCAGGCGTCACCATCGTTCGGCGTCGTGCTCGGGTTGCTGGTGCTGCCGTTGCTCCTGATAACGCTGAACACCGTGACCACGACGCTGCAGGACACCGGGGTAGTGGGAGAGGATGCGGCGTGGGCGGCGTTCGTCAACCTGATCGGGCAGACCCCAATTGCACTGCTGATCACCGTGCTGGTGGCGATCGCGGCGATCGGGGTGAAGGGGCGCTCGATGGGAGAGGTCTCAGATCTGCTGAATGACGCGCTTGGACCGATCTGCGCGATCATCCTGATCACCGGCGCCGGCGGCATGTTCGGCGGGGTGCTGGAGCTTAGCGGGATCGGAGAGTCGCTGGCGGATTCCCTCGACGCACTGGGGCTGCCGCTGATCGTGGCGGCCTTCGTGATCGCCACCGGGTTGCGGGTCGCGCAGGGCTCGGCGACCGTGGCGCTGACCACCGCCGGCGGGCTCATCGCCCCCGGCGTCGAGGCCGCGTCGGGGTTGGGCCAGGTGGACCTGGTGGCCCTGGTGATCGCCATCGCGGCCGGGGCTACGGTGCTCTCGCACGTCAACGACTCCGGCTTCTGGTTGGTCAACCGGTTCTTCGACATGGACGTCAAGACCACCTTGAAGACCTGGACCGTGATGGAGACAACACTGGGCACGGCGGCGTTCGTCTGCGCGCTCGTGCTCTGGTACGTCTTCTAGCGTCGGCCGCACCACGCAGGTGCGCGATTCAGCCGGTCGGGTATGCATACTCTGGCTGAGTGTTAGCGCCACGGCCATGGTTACGACCAGTACTCGAACATGTCGCTGGCGCCCACCGTCGCCCGGGGAGAAACTGCGAGCATCAACGTGAGACAAGAACCGATTGACAGGGTCGGCATCACCGGTCACCAAACGCACCAACCTCCGGTGATGGGGTCACCGTCCGGCTCACCGAATACGTCGACGATGACTCGGAGGAGCGGAGTTAAATCGAGAACGTGTTTCTGTCGCTCGGCCAGGCCGGTGACATCGCCCGGCATGTCCTCAGTCTGTCCAGTCAGGTCCACGTCCCGGATGCCGCGAAGCGGCTTGCCCAAGGCGACGCCCCGGGGTGCGGCAGCAGCGTTTCCTCGGCTATCTCGCAGGCGCTCCGGCCTGATGCACGAAGAACCGCCCCGGCACCGATTCTTGCCACCCGTTGAGTTGCGTCTAACTGGGCGGTATGTCGCGCCCCCTCAGATTCGGCGGTCTGTCAAGACCGGGAACTCTTGCCGCCAGTGAGGTACCTGCCTCGGATCGATCTCTATCGAGAGCACTTCTTCGCCGGCGGCCGACTCGGCGAGCACCGTGCCCTGGGGGTCGATGATGGCGCTGTGACCGCCCATTTCGGAGTTTGCGTGGGTCCCGGCGGTGTTGCAGGCGGCGACGAAGCACTGGTTTTCGATGGCACGGGCCTTGAGCAGGGTCCGCCAGGCGTCGATTCGGGCGGCGGGCCAGGCCGATGCTAGGACAAGCATCTCGGCACCTAGGTCGATTTGCCGCCGGTACAGCTCGGGGAAGCGCAGGTCGTAACAGGTCGAGATCCCGACTTTCAGCGCGTCAGCAGGCGCAGGTAGGTCCACCACCACGACGTCAGAGCCAGCCTCCATCAGCTTCGGCTCGCCGGAGCCAAACCCGAAGCGGTGGATCTTTCGATAGGTCGCACACACCTCGCCGTCAGGACCGACAATGACCGACGTGTTCCACAATCCCTTGCCCTCGGGGCCAGCCTCACCCACGGGCCGCTCCACGATGGACCCAGTGTGAACCACGGCGCCGATCTCCCGAGCCACCGCACCAAGAGCAGCCGTGACCTCGCCATCGACTTGCTGCTCGCGCTCAGGCCAGCGCCGGTAGTCGAACGCCCCCGCGCTCCACAACTCCGGCAGCACGATCAGGTCATGGCCACGCTGCTCCCGCACCAGACCACATACCCTCTCCCGCCGATCAGCAGGAGTCTCGGAGTCGCCGTACGCCAACTGGATCAGTGCGATCTTCATAAGCCTGCGCCTTTCGTGGGTGACGACATCGACGCCAACCGCTCGTTGTATGCCGTCAGCTCAGCATCCTCATCACGGTCAGCCTGGCGGTCGCTACGTCGGGCATCACGCTCATCGCGGCGCAACCAGTCGAGGGTCACCAGCATCGCCAACGCCAACGTCGGCATCTCACCGATCCCCCACGCGATGCTGCCCCCGAGCTGCTGATCGGTCAGCAGATCCGGACCCCACGACAACCCCAACTCCTTAAAGAAGCCCGGTGCCAACAGCCACGTGCCCGTCATCAACGCCAACCCAAAGAACGCGTGCGAGGCCAAGGTCGCCAACAAAATCAACAACCGCAGCGGCGCCGACCACTTCGGCGGCCCCGGGTCAATCCCGATCAGCGACCACACGAACAGGTAGCCCGCCATCAGGAAGTGCATCGTCATCAACACGTGCCCCGTGTGCGTGGTCAACGCAAACTCGAACGCCCCACTCCAATAGAAGCCAACCAGCGACCCGAAGAACACGACCGCAGCCACCACCGGGTTCGCCATGAACGCGGCATACCTCGAGTGCGTGAGCGACAACAGCACCTCGCGCGGCCCCAACGTCTTATCCCGACGCGACTTCAACGAACGCAACGCCAACGTGATCGGCGCACCGAGGACCAAGAAGATCGGGATCGCCATCATGACCGCCATGTGCATGACCATGTGCATCGAGAACATGACCCGCCCGTACACCCCAGGCGCGCCGTTGGTCGCGTAGACAAAGAACGCCCACCCCAGCACCCACGCAATCGTGCGACCCACCGGCCACTTGTCCCCCCGACCTCGCAGACGCGCCACCCCAGCGATATACAGCCCCACCGCCACCCCGGCGATGATCAACATCAGCCAGTTGGCCTGCCACTCCGTGAAGAACGAACTAGCCGTCAGCGGCGGCGGCTCGGGATAACCCGTCAACAACTGGACCTGCGAGCTGGCCGGGATCTCGCGGGCCTCCGGCGGCGCTGTCCGCGACAACGCCACGGACAGTCCCAACGCCACCGACATCACCAGCGTCTCCACGACCGCCAGCCGAGCAAACGCCCCGCCACGCTCCAACCCACCGTCTATCAAGCGGCGGCGGTGGACGTAACCGAAGAACCCAAGCGCCCCCAGCACCAAAACCTTGCCCCAAATCAGCAACCAGTAGTTGCTGACCAGATCCCCGAAACCCTCGACGGTCTGTAACGCAAACAGCACGCCTGAGAACCCCACCGCGATATAACACCACAGCGCCATCGTCGAAAAACGCCGCGTGACCGCCGTCAGCGCCGACCCCAACACGGGCCGCAGCATCACCAGCGCGATGAGCCCACCGACCCAGGCACTGATCGCAAACAGGTGTATGCCGAGGGCCGTGACTGCGGTCTCGTGACCCTCGTCGCCACTGGAGTGACCGGTGAAGGCCACCGGGATGAGCGCCGCAAACGCCAAGACCGTGGCACAGGCCAAACCGGCCCGGGTGCGCACTAATGCGGCAACGACGACCACGAGCACCGCCAGCGCGAACTCCATCGTCCACAACCCGACGAGTTCGATGCCAAAGATGTTGGCAAAGAGGGAGTCGAAGAAACCGGCTCCGCCCAGCGGCAGCGCCGAGATCTCGCTGAAACCCACCAGCAGCGAAGCCAGCGCACTGATCGCCCAGACGGAACCGGTGATGGCCGCGCAGTAGGCCGCCGTCGCACGCCGGTTCGAGGTCTTGGATTCGGGGGTGAAGAAGCCGCCGACCAGCAACAACCCGATGGTCACGGCAGCCGCGACGTTGTGGACCACCCCGATCACCAGCTGCCCCCACCGCACCAACCCACCCGCGTCGGCCAGGACCAACGGAGTGGTGGCGCCGCTTAACGCAGCCGCCGGCATCACCACAACCAGCGCCACCGCAAGCGCTGCGGCTACAGGCAACCAGCGCACCGAACCCGTCGTACTCGCAGGCGGCGGGTTGGCTTCTGCGGGCGCAGGCGGGCGTTCCATCACAGACGACACACCTCCATGCTAGGTAGGGTTGCTGACATGCCGCTGCACCCCTCCGCTCCCGAAGAACTCAGCGACCTCGTCGAGGCCTACCGGCAGGCGATGCGTTCCTTCATCGACCTGGCCCGTTCGTGTCCCGACGCCAAGGTTGACGATCCGACGTGTTGCCCCGGTTGGAGCGTCAAGGACCACGTCGCGCACGTGGCTTCGTTGGAGGCCTACTTCGACGGCGGCGACTACCCCGAGGTCGAGTTGCCGGAGACCGAGCACCTCAAAAGCACCTTCACTACCTGGATCGAGCACGGCGTGCGCGCCCGCACAGACCACACGATGGAGCAACTACTCGAAGAGCTCGAGACGGCGACGTTCAACCGGCTGGCCTCGCTCAGCAACCCGGATCTGACCGTGGAGACGATGGTGCACGGACCGATGGACCGCGAGGTGACGCTGGCTGACCTGTTGCAGCGTCGGCTTGTCGACATTTGGGTGCACGAGCAGGACATCCGCGAAGCGCTGGGGCGGATCGGCAATCTGGACAGCCCCGCCGCGTCGACGTTCGTGGCGCGGATCGTGGACGCCTTCCCCCGCATCCTGACTCGGCGGCTGGACTTGCCGGCCGGGCAGACGGTGATTTTGGAGAGCACCGGCCCCGTCACTGCCCGAGTCGGTGTGCGTATGGCGCATGGCAGCGACGGCGTGGTCGTCGGGCACACGTTGTTCACCGGGTCGCAGGAAACGGCCGCCGAGGACGCCGCCGATCAGGTCGAGCACCCCGAGGAAGACGTCGTGACGACCTCGATCTCGATGTCCACCGATGCGCTCACCCGCCGAGCTGCGGGTCGACGCACGACGGAAGATTCGTCATACAAGGTGGTCGGTGACGAAGAGGTCGCTGCCCTTGTGCTCGACGCGCTCGTCATCACGCCCTAACGCCCGCGTACTCTGACTCCCAGCCGCCTCGACCAAGGAGCCCCCCAGACATGACGAAGACCACCGCCGCATTTGCTCTGTGTGCCGTGACCTCTTCGCTCGCTGCTTGCTCGACCACGGACGCCACCCCTCCCGGTTCGGTCGCGGCGCTGATCGATGCGGAAGAGAGCGACGAGGAGCAAGGTATCGAGGTGCTCGACTCGTCCGACGAGGGTGTTGCGACGTCGGAGGGCGCTGAAGGCGAGAGCGCCGAAGCTACTGCGGCAGAAGGTGAGTCCGACGACGGCGGGGCCGAACTCGAGCCCGACGCTGCGGCCTCGACGACCGGCGGTCCCACCGACCAGGCGGCTGGCGCTGCCGGTATGCCGGATCCTGCGGACATGTCCGACGCGTCCTGCACGGCGTTCTTTGAGGGTGTGGCACCGCTGGCCGCTCGCGCCACCGATGCCCGTGAACTGCTCGCCGTTGGCGCCGAGTCTTCGCTCAGCGCTCTGGACTATGCCGAGATCGGTGTAATCGTCGGGCGTGTCGACGCGATCGGTGCCGAAGCCTCCGAGAGGCAGACCGCCGTGTTAGAGCGGATTAACGCGCCGTTCATCGAGTTGGTACAGGCGGCTCAGGCTGGTGGCGCAGACGCAGAAACCGGTGAGGTCACCTACGACCCGATCGACGCTGCCGACTCCGAAGCCGCCCAGGAAGAGTTCACTTCCGAATGCGTAGGAGCCGAAGCCTCCGAGTAGCCCCTGCACCCCTTCCCGGCGGCCTCATCCGCCTGGGCAAGTCGAGCTTCAGGAGGACCTAGCGGCTTTGGCTGCGCGACTGTAGAACACGAGCGCCCCGACGAACGAGGCGAGCACCAGCCCGCAGGCTCCGGCGACCCACAGGCCGACGTCCCAGTCCCAGAAGATCGACAGCGCAACCCCCACGAGCGCGATCCCGACCGCGACCTGACCGGCGAGGCGAGTCGCCTTGAACTGCACCAAGCGTTCGGCAGCATCAGCCTCGGACCCGACCAGCAAGCGAGCCCCGGGGGTGAGCCGCCCCGCCACGGACTGCAGCACGGCATACCCCATCAGGATCGCCGCCCCGCCGAGAGCCACTTTGGGGTTGCCACGTGAGAACCCAACGACCAGCACCAGGGCCGCCGCGACGAGGCAGAGCAACGAGAACAGGCGATCTTTCACCTGAGGTTTCAACGGCATACAGCCAGATTATCGGCCCGAGCACAATCGACCGGTTTGACCCGCGGCACTGGCACTTCTTCAGCCCCAGACGAGCGCACGACCCGGATCGTGCATCAGGGCCGCAATGTCGGCGAGGAAGCGCGACCCCAACTCACCATCAACCAGACGGTGGTCGAAGGAGACCGCCAGTTGAGTGATCCAGCGCGGCTCGATGGTTTCGCTGCCGTCGCGTGCCGTGACCACCCACGGTTGTCTCCGGACCGCCCCGAAGCAGACGATCGCGGACTCACCGGGGTTGATGATCGGGGTGCCGGTGTCGACCCCGAAGACCCCTACGTTGGTGATCGTGATGGTGCCGCCCGACATCTGCGCGAGCTGAACGCGGCCTGCTTTGGCGGTGACCACGAGACTTTGCAGGGCAGCAGCCAACTGGGCTAGGTCCATCAGGTCCGCGTCTTTGATGTTGGGCACGATCAGCCCACGAGGAGTCGCTGCGGCGATCCCGAGGTTCAGGTAATGCCGCTGCACAATCTCGCCGGCGGCTTCGTCCCAGGCCGCGTTGACGCCCGGGTTGCGGTGCACCGCGACGATCAGCGCTTTAGCCAAGATCAGCAGCGGGCTGACCTTGAGATCGCGGAACTCCCGGTCACCCTTAAGCCGCTCGACGAGTTCCATCGTGGCGCTGACGTCAACGGTGATGAACTCGGTGACGTGCGGTGCGGTAAACGCCGAGGCAACCATCGCATTAGCCGTGAGTCGGCGCACTCCCTTGACCGGTGTCCGTGTCTCCCGAGGACCAGCGCGATCAAACGACGGCGCTCGGTATGCCGACGCACCCGTCGCCGCACCCGTCGCCGCAGCGGCCGCGGCAGGGGCTGCGGTAGGGGCTGCGGTAGGGGCGGGAACACTCGCGGCGGGGGTCGGGGCCGATGGAGCCGCGCGCCGGGGTTCCGACGCTACGGGGGGCATCGGCTGAGGAGAAGTCAAAGACTCGTCGCGGGCCACAAAGGCGTCGACATCCGCACGTGAGATGACGTCGTCGTCGCGGGTGGGCTGCACCTGGGCGAGGTCCACGCCACGGTCCTTGGCGTACTTGCGCACCGGAGGTGTGGCCTTCGGTTTGGGCTTGGCGTCTTGCGGCTCCTCATCGACCGATCCCCCGTGTCCCTTGCGGCGACGCCGTGTAGTCGCGCCCACCGAAGGGCCGTACCCGACCAGATTCGCCTCGCGTTGTGGAGCAGGCGCAGCCGGAATCAGATCATCGGGCCGTGCCTCGTCAACAACATCCTCCGTAGCCTCAGCGCCCTCATTGCCCACGCCCTCGGCCGCGTTCGTCGGCATACCGCTGACGTCGCCGTCGTCGTCGTCGTTGTCGTCGTCGTTCGAGGCATCCGCGTTTTCCGCTTGCCCCGCATTCGGGGGCAGAGAATACGCACCGTCGGTCCCATCATCGATGTCGATGATCGCCGCCCCCACCTCGACCGTATCGCCCTCGGCAGCAAGCAGCGCCCGCACCAGCCCGTCATAGGGAATGGGCAGTTCAACGAGCGACTTCGCCGTCTCGACCTCGACCACGATGTCGTTGGTCTTGACCTCATCGCCGACCTTGACCATCCAGGTCACGATCTCGGCCTCGACCAAGCCTTCACCCGGGTCGGGCAGCACAAACATCGGCACGATGACTCCTTAGTAGTCCAGCACCGTGTCAACGGCGTGCAGGATGCGGTCTAGATCGGGCAGGAAAACTTCTTCGTGACGGCTCGGCGGGTACGGAATGTTGTAGCCACCCACCCGCAGCACCGGTGCCTCGAGGTGCACAAAACAGTCTCGTTGCACCAGCGCCGCCAGTTCCGCGCTCACCCCGACGAACGTTTGCGCTTCGCTCACCACGATCGCGCGGCCCGTCTTGATGACCGACGCGGTGATGGTCTCGACGTCTAGCGGAGACAGCGAGCGCAGGTCGACCACTTCGATTGACGGTCCCTCGTCTAACTCAGCCGCCTGAGCGGCCGCCATGCACGCCTTCACCATCGGCCCGTAGGTCAACAACGTGACGTCGCTGCCCTCGGCGCGGACCACCGCCTGATGCAGGTCGTAGGCCGCAGCGGAGCCCAACTCGACCTGACCACGCTCGTGATAGCGGCGCTTGGGTTCGTAAAACACCACGGGGTCGTCACTCGAGATGGCCTGCTGAATCATCCAGAACGCGTCATCAGGCGTCGCACAACTGACCACGCGCAGCCCAGCGGTGTGCGCGAAGTAGGCCTCGTTGGACTCGCTGTGGTGCTCCACGGCCCCGATGCCTCCGCCGTACGGAATGCGAATGACTAGTGGCAGTTTGAGCTTGCCGAGCGAGCGGTAGTGCATCTTGGCAACCTGGCTGACGATCTGGTCGAACGCCGGGTAGACGAAGCCGTCGAACTGGATCTCCACCACGGGCCGGTATCCGCGCAGGCACAGCCCGATCGCCGTGCCGAGGATGCCGGACTCGGCCAACGGGGTGTCAATGACGCGGTCCTCGCCGAAGTCCTTCTGCAGGTTTTCGGTGATCCGGAAAACGCCGCCGAGTTTGCCGACATCCTCACCCATCAACACGACCTTGGGGTCGGCCTCCATCGACGCCCGCATCCCAGCGTTCAGCGCTTTGGCGATGCTCATCTTTTGCGTCGCGTTGCCCTGCGAGGCGCCGCTCGCCTGCGCGCTCATCAGTCGTCCTCAAATCCGGCGTGGTACGCCGCGAACTCGGCAGCCTCGCGAGCGACGCCGGGGTGCGGCTCGGCATAAACATGCTCGAACATTTCCGAATGCGGCGGGTTCGGCATCTGCTGACATTCTCTGCGGATCCGCTTGGCCAGGGCGTCGGCCTCGGTGTCGAGGTCCGCAAGCCACGCGTCGTCGATGAGATCTTCGGCCAGTAGGTGCGCCTTCAGCCGGTCAATGGGGTCTTTTGCTCGCCACAGGTCGACCTCGGCGGCGATCCGATACTTCGAGGGGTCATCAGAGGTGGTGTGCGCCCCCATTCGGTAGGTAAACGCCTCGATCAACGTCGGTCCCTGGCCGCTGCGGGCACGGTCGAGCGCGGCGCGCGTGACGGCATACGAGGCCAACACGTCGTTGCCGTCGACCCGCACCCCGGGGAAGCCGAACCCAGCGGCGCGAGTGTAGATGGGCGCCGCGAACTGTTTGGCGTTCGGCTCCGAGATCGCCCAGTGGTTGTTTTGCACGAAGAACACGACCGGGGCCTGAGTGACCGCAGCAAACACCAGCGCCTCGTTGTAGTCGCCCTGGGCCGTCCCGCCGTCACCGGTGAACGCCATCACCGCGGTGTCGCGCTCGGGGTCGCCGGTTCCGACATCACCGTCGCGGGACACCCCCATCGCGTAGCCGGTGGCGTGCAACATCTGGTTGCCGATCACGATGGTGTAGAGGTGGAAGTTATTCTCGGCCGAGTCCCAGCCGCCGTGGTTGACCCCTCGAAACATCCCCAGCAGATTGACCGGGTCGACGCCCTTGCACCACGCCACCCCGTGCTCGCGATACCCCGGGAAGGCGTAATCCTGGGTGCGCATCGCCCGCCCCGCCCCGACCTGAGCGGCCTCCTGACCGAGCAGCGACGGCCACAAGCCGAGCTCACCCTGACGCTGCAACGCGAACCCCTCGGAGTCGACCCGCCGCACCAGCACCAGGTCGCGATAGAAGTCACGCAGGTCTTGGTCACTCACATCGTCGAGGTATGCCGCATAGGGCTTGCTGGCCTCGCTCGGCTCGACGCGGTGCCCGGCGGCGTCGAGGAACTGCACCATCTGCGGCCCGCCATCGGTGACATCTACGACGGGCGGTTCGTGGGACACCTGATCGTCAGGCGCCGGATGCGACCCCTGCATCATTCCTGTGTCGCTCACACAGACCTCCTTGAAAGATTTTTGCGCCGTGATCCTGCGACCCTGAACCTAGCGAATCTACGCCGGTTCTTCGACTGCTGTGCTCACGAAGGCCTCGAAGTAGTCACCCGCGACCTGGATAAAGCGGTCGTTGGCTTCGGTCTCGCCGATGGTGCACCGGGCCCCCTCACCGTCAAAGGGGCGCACCGCCAACCCAGCCTGTCGGCATACCTCAGCGAACTCCATCGTCTGGTCTCCGAGCGCGAGCCACACAAAGTTGGCTTGCGTCTGCGGCACGCTCCACCCCTGGATCCGAAGCGCCTCGACCACCCGTGTTCGCTCGACGATCAGGGCATCGACACGCGCTTGGAGCTCGTCGAACACCCCCAGGCTCGCGATCGCCGCGTGTTGCGCAATGTCGCTCACCCCGAACGGCGTGGCCGCCTTGCGCAGCGCCGTGGCGACGGCGACAGGTGCCACGGCATACCCCACCCGCAGACCGGCCAAGCCGTACGCCTTGGAGAACGTGCGCAACACCGTGACGTTCGGGTAGTCGCGCATCAACGCCAGCGCGTCGGGCACGTCGTCGCCGATCGCGAACTCCAGGTAGGCCTCGTCGATCACCACCAGGGTGTCTTGCGGCACGGCGTCGAGGAAGGTGCGCAACTCATCGTCGCGGACCGCCGTGCCCGTCGGGTTATTGGGCGTGCAGACCACCACCAGGCGGGTGCGTTCGCTGATCGCGGCCGCCATCGCAGGCAGGTCGTGGCGCGCGTCGGCGTCCAGCGGCACCTGCACCGACGTAGCACCGGCGAGGGCGATAACGATCGGGTAGGCCTCGAAGGAGCGCCACGCGTAGACCACTTCGTCGCCCGGGTCGCAGGTGATATTCACCAGTTGCGCGAGCACCCCGACGCTGCCGGTGCCGGTCGCGATGGTGTCCGCAGGCACGTCGAACCGCTGCGCAATCGCCTCGGTCAGCGCCACTACGCCCATGTCGGGGTAGCGGTTGATTGACGTAGCTGCCTGCGCCACCGCATCTAGCACCGACGGCAGCGGCGGGTAAGGATTCTCGTTAGAACTGATCTTGTATGCCGCGTCGCCGGTCTCGCTCGCGGCGGGCTTACCTGGCTTGTAGGCCGGCACGCCGTCTAATGTGGAGCGCAAGCGGACCGGGGATGTAGCGGCGTGATCGTCGGTCATGGTTTAACTGTAGACGGCCGATTCCCAGGCTGAGTCAGGGTTGACGTGCAGGATCTGACGAATGGGATCCATCATTTTCCGCATTGTGGCCAACGGAATCGCACTGTGGGTGGCCTCGCTGATCGTCCCGGGGATTGCCTTCGGCGAGGACTCGAGCACCACCACGACGGTCATCACCATCGGGGCGGTTGGGCTGGTCTTCGGCGTGCTGAACGCCGTGCTCAAGCCGATCCTGTTTGTTCTTTCGCTGCCTGCGCTGATCCTCACCCTGGGGCTGTTCACGTTTGTGCTGAACGCCATCATGTTGGCCATCACGTCGTGGGCCGCGTCGGCGTTGGGTCTGGCGTTCGAGGTGCAGCAGTTCTGGTGGGACGCCATCTTCGGGGCCTTGATCATCAGCATCGTCTCGACCATGCTCAACCTCTTCGCCCCCGACGACTCGCGCGACTAGCCCAGCCGGTGCGCTAGGAAACGAAGCCGTTGTCCCGAAGCCAACGCTCAGCGACCGTCGCGGGCGAATTCCCCTCCACGTCAACGGCAGAACTGAGGTCCCGAAGGGCTTCCGTGTCGAGTAGCTCGGTGATGGGAGCGAAGATCTCTTTCAATTCTGGGTAACTGTCCAAGGTCGCTTGCCTCATCGTGAGAGCGGGGTTGTAGGCAGCGAAGAACGTCTCATCATCGTTGAGGAGGTTCAGCCCGAGCTCCGGTATACGCCCGTTCGTTTGGTACACGGAGCCGAAATTGCATTTGGCCCCCTTACTCACCGCTCCGTATACAGTGCTCTCCGACACGACAAAGACCTGGTCCGCTGGGAACTCGAAACCGTACGCTCTTTCCAGGCCCGGCAATCCGTCAGCACGACTACTGAATTCCGGGCCGACACATAAAGTCGCCTTCTCCGGACTCTCCTCGATAAGACTTCGCAACTCTGAAATATTTTCTAGGTCGATACCTTCGCCTGCATCCTCGCGAACGGCAATCGCGTAGGTGTTATTAGCCGGAGCAGGGGCTAGCCACTCGATTCCGTTCTGTTCGGCGTCCTCGGCCCGGACGGCTTCGTAGAGTTCTTCGGAGTCTGCTATCGATTCCGGCTCGGCCAAGTGGACCAACCACCCAGTGCCCGTGTATTCCCAATACATATCAATCGAGCCGGAAGCAAGCGCCAGACGAACCTCTTCTGTGCTGCCTAAGCCCGTCTTATCGATAACCTCCGCCCCAGCGGCCTCCAACGCTTGAATGGTGATCTCGCCGAGGACCTCTTGCTCCGTGAAGTCCTTAGACCCCACCGCGAGTCGCAGCGTCCCCTGAGGGTCGCTGAGCGAGAAGTTATCGGCGATGTTGGTTCCCTCGCCTCCTTCGCCGCCCGCGCAACCGGCGACCGCAAGGACCCCGGCAAGCGCTACGCAGGAAGCCCTCGGCACACGCCGACGCTTGAGAGCGTGGGCACCCGTTTCGCTTTTCCTCCAGAACATCATTACCCCTGACTCCCCGTGGAACTTTGGCCAGACACCTTCTCTTTGACTTGCTCCTTAAGGTGATCGAAGGTCGGTGTCTCCTCCCTGTTCGGTTTCGGCTCCTTCAGCAACGCCTTATAGAGAGAGAAGCACATCGCAATCATGATTAAGGCGAACGGCACCGCAGCGATGATCGCAACCTTCTGCAGGGCGTCCAGGCCACCGGCCAAAAGCAGCACGCCTGCGAAGGACGATATAACGGCCCCCCAGATGAGTTTCACGTAGGTCGGAGGGTTCAGGGCGCCGCCCGTGGTCATGCTCGCGAGCACGAACGAGGCGGAATCGGCCGAGGTGATGAAGAAGACGCTCACCAGGAAGATAGCGGTGAGCGAGGTCAGCAGTGACAGCGGCAACTCATCGAGCATCGCGAACAGTGCCACCGCAACGTTGTTTCCCACCGCAGTGGTGATGGCGTCCCCACTCCCCTGGCGGATCAGACGGATCGCCGTCCCCCCGAGCGTCGAGAACCAGAAGAAGCTCACGAGGCTGGGGACAAAGAGCACCGCAACGATGAACTCTCGTATCGAGCGACCTCGCGAGATCCGGGCGATGAAACTCCCCACGAAGGGAGCCCACGCAATCCAGGTTGCCCAGTAGAAAAGCGTCCAGTTCGCGGCCCAGGTGCCATCACTTTCGAAAACGTTTTGGCTAAAACTCATCGGCACGAGCGCTCCGGCGTAATCACCGACCATCTGAGTGAAGGTGTCGATGATGAACACCGTCGGCCCCAAGATGAAAATAAACAACACCAAAAAAGCGGCCAGAATCATGTTGAGGTTACTCAGATAGCGGATTCCGCGCCCGATGCCAGTCATGGCCGATATCATGAACAGCACGGTAATGATAGCGATAATAATGATTTGAACACCAGCATTATTTGGCACGTCAAAGAGGAAGTTGAGCCCGCCGTTGACTTGGAGAGCCCCGAACCCCAGCGAGACCGCAACCCCGAACAGCGTCGCGATGATTCCTAAGATGTCGATGGACTTCCCGATGGGCCCGTCCACTCGATCCCCGAGCAGGGGTCGGAACGTGGAACTAATCAAACCTCCGCCGTCGCGCCGAAAGTTGAAGTACGCCAGAGCCAGGGCAACGGTGCCGTACACGGCCCAGGGGTGGAAACCCCAGTGAAAGAAGGAGTAGCGCATCCCGAGCGCAGCAGCATCGGCGCTTCCGGATTCGGCCAAGCCGTATGGAGGGGTCGTCAGATGAGACGCCGGTTCAGCCACACCCCAAAAGACCAAACCCGTTCCCATACCCGCCGCAAAGAGCATGGCAAACCAGGACGGACGACTGAACTCAGGGCCCTCGTCGTCTTTTCCCAGCCGAATTTTCCCGAAGCGACTAAACGCTAAATAAGTCAAAAAGACGAGGAAGAGCGTGGTGGCGATAAGGTACAACCAGCCGAAACTAGAAATAACGAAACTGAGAGTAGCCGACGTCACGCTGGACAGATTCTCCGTGAAGAATGCGCCCCAAATCAGGAAGGCTGCTGCAAAAGCCGCAGAAGCATAGAACACCACGCCTATCTTCGAGTCTTGTTTCACATTGCAGCCTCTCGTGGCATTTTAATGCTCGACACTATTGATCTATGACCTTACCCGATCCGGGCATTTCGTCCACTTGTGCCGAATTAGTGGAACCGACGCGTGAGGTCGACGGCCTCGTCAATAACCCTTGCGCTCACACCGTGCACGGTGTTGACTCATCCTGTGAACAGCGCCGAAGCCTCCCTTAAGCGACTGGACAACGCCCTGACCCAGATCGACGAGCACGTGGGCGCCAACATCGCGCGAAGCCTGGAGATTCAACGGCGTGTCCAAGAACTGCAACAGCAGATGCGCAACGGGTCGACAGTGGCTGGCGTGCTGCGCGAGGAAGACTCACCGCGTTCCATCGAGCTGATCACGATCAACATGAAGACCCTGGAAATGGTGGGCTCGGAGTTGCGGGCCTCCCTGGCCATCACGTTGCGCGAGGAGGGTCTGACCTTGGCCGAGATCGCCGACCTCTTTGGCGTCACCCGTCAGCGCATCTCCGCGCTGCTGCGCCAGAAGGCAGCCCTCGAAGTGGGCCACACTCTCTAGCGGACCTTTCCTCGTCGACTTAACCCGTCCAGATGGGTGAGGACCAGGCCATCTCGCCGTCGACGAGATAGGAGCGGACGTAATAGAACGACTCTGCCTCGATTGACGGTGTCGGATCAGTCCACTCGATCGACATCGTGCGCTCACCCAGCGAGGTGAGGCCACCCACGGAGGGCTGCAGCCCGGCCCGTCCAAGAGCACCAACCTCGGCGGGTATGCCGAGCCACCCGTCCACATCGAACGCTTCACTGATCTCGGCGAGGGTTCCGCGCAGCGATCGATCGCCCATCTGCACCACGACTTCAGCCTCCGGTGAGCCGACGAGCGTCATCTCGACCTCGCCCCGCTGAGCACCGTAGGGATCGCCGAAGCTGTGGGTGGTTGCATCCCAGCGCACCGATGACTCGTCCACCGCGACGACGGCGGACCCCCAGAACGCAGTGGCCAGCACGCGGGCAGCCGGGCTCGACACCCGCAACGAGCCATCCCAAACGGTCGAGCCCTCAGCCTCGCCCCATTCGACGCGCAGGCCGACCTCGATCTCGCCCACGCCAGCAACCTGGGGCGAGAGCACGTGCACCACCCGGCCATCGCGCACGATCTCGATCCGAGCCAGATCGGCATACCCTCCTGCGGTGATCTGCACCGTGCGAGCGCCAACGATGACCGCTTCCTCGCCCATGAACGCCTCGCCGGAATCGCTGCCGACGATCCGCACGTCGAGCGTGACGCCCCGCGTGGTGGCCGCAAAGGTGCGCCGTTCGTGCAACGCGGAAAAGACCTCACCGCGCTCTAACGACCGCGCGTAGGCCCCGACGTAACTTGCTCCGTGCCCGTGATCAGACGACGCGATGAACCCGAATCGGTGACCGCGCAGCAACCCGTCGAGGGCAAACGTGCCGGTCGCGGTGCCGTCCGAGTACTGCCGAAAACAGCCCGGCGTTTCGTAGTTGCCGCGGCACGCCTGGAAGATCTCGACGAGGCGCGAATACTGCGGGTCGTGGTAGTCCCAATCGTTGTAGACCATCGCCGCGCCGGGGTGGTGCGGGATGGTGATGGCCGGATAATCGGGGTGCTGCTTCAGCGCCTCCCACAGCCCAGCCGGTGTGTTTGTGTCCTCGGCCATGCACGAAAACAGCGGCGCGGCGCGGCCGACGTCGCCGAAAATTACGTTCTGGTGGCCGCTGTCCGCCGACGTCCACTCGAACCCATAGAGCGGCACAAACACGTTAGGTATGTGGAATAGGTCAGCAATCTTCTTGATTCCCCACCACTGATGATCCGAGGAGTTCTCGGCGTGATCGGTGACCGCCCAGAAATCGTAATCGCAGACGTCCCAGGCGTACCGATAGAAATCCTCGAGGCTGGGCTCGTCACCGGACGTGCAACGGCTGACCAGTGAGTGACGATGCAGATCGCCCCAGTAGAGCTGCATCTGCTCGCCGTGCACGGTAACGCTGGGCCGCTCCCGCTCGGCGGTCTGCCCCGAAGCCTCCCCCACCCATTGACGGGCTTCGACCCGCAGGTCCGACTGGATCTTCGGCATACCTGCCGCGTCGCCCGAGGGCGTCCACAGTGCGGGCAATTCGCCCAACCGGGCGTGCACGATCTGCCCCAACCCGTGGGTGCCGTGCCAGATGACCGAGCCGTGGTGCTCAAACAGATACGGACAATCGCGCCCCCCAAACCCTTCGGTCCAGGTCAGCGCCCGCTCCAACCGGCGGTCCATCGTCGCGGCGATCACCACACCCCCGGGGTATGCCGCTACCCCAGGCTCCTCCAGCGTCCCGTCTGTGCCGCTGAACGTGGTCGGCGGCTCCCACCCGTTCGGCCCCAACGTTTGGGCGGCGACCTCCCAGTAGTAGGTCATCAACGGCAGCTTGCGGTGAATGCGATAGACGACGGCCAGACCGCCGTCCGCACCAGCGACCAGTTTTGGCAGGCCCGAAGGCACCACGTCGAGTCGCGACGCCAACACCCCTGGCGCCTCCCGCACCCCGGCGGCCAGTACCTCCACCACCCGGATGCTCGCGGATACTTCGGGCAGCAACTCCGAGGGCACGCTGTCTCCGGCGGCGCGCACCCCAGAAACCGACGCGGGGTCGGCGCCGACCTCGTCGACCGGCCGCAACCGGGTGGGGCCGCTTCCACCGTGACCGTGCATCGTGATGTGGTCGAAGGCACACCACAGCCGGCCATCACGTGTCACCGCCAGGGTGGGGTGCAGCGCATAGTCGCTGCCGCCGGTGATGACTCGCGGCGTGCCGAGTTCGCCTTCAACCGAGCGCGCTCGCAGCATCACGCGGTAGGAGCCGCCCGCATATTCGGACCACGCAAACATCGTCGATCCGTCGGGCATCGCCGCCACTACGGGGTCCCACACGTTGGCCTCCACCCCTTGGCTGACCAGCGACGTGGCCTCCCAGCCGTTGGCGCTCCATTGCCGGGCGTAGATGCCAAAACCCGAGCCCGCCGGGGCTTGCCACGTGACGATCAGCCCGCCCGCGCCATCGGGGGCAACCTCGTGGTTGAACGACGGCTGGCCGGTATCGCTGACCTGGGATAACGCCGACCATCTCCCCTGCTCAGGGCGGGCGTGATCTCGCCTGGCTGCATACACCTCGACGGGACTGCTGTGAGTGTCGCGGCGGGCCACAAAGACCCACGGAGTCCCGGCGCCATCAAAGGCGGCCACGGGTCGGAACAGGTCAACCGGGTCGGTGGTGACGTCCTCGACCACGGGCTCGGAACCCGGTTGGCTGAGCTGAACACGCAGGACCTCGCCCTGCTGGGGGACCCACTCCATCCAGGTGGTCAGCACACACCCATCGGCGGCTGCGGCAATCGAAGGGCGAGCAGCTCGTGCGGACTCTTCGATCCACTGCACGCTCTCCCGAGGTGTTCCGGGCAGGTGAGGGGCCGCCGCGAGCACCGCGCGACCGCCTTCGACGTGCTCGGCGATCTTGCCTTGGCCCTCGTCAACCCACATGTACCGCAACGGGTCCGGGTCCATGAACGCCTCGGTGTCGGTGACGTCGAGGCCAGCGTTGATGGCCGCACTCATCGAGGCGTTGAAGGCCAAGACGAGGTCGAGGTCACGCTGTTGCTCGGCGCTGTACGCCTGCGAATGGTGATCTAACCCGCCGCAGGTGCCGCCGTGGTGATGTCCTGCCGCTTGGTGGCCTAAAACAGCGTGGTCGTAGGTCATCGCAGAGGTCTCATAGTGCTGCGATTCTGCACCTCACACGACCCGGCTGTATAGAGCTCAGCCTCAGATCAAATGCGCCGAGGCAGCAACATCTCACCGAGCGGATCGGCCAGCCGGGCCAGGATCGGCCCCAACACCGCCAACACCATGACGTATGCCGCGGCGAGCGGTCCCACCTGCGCGACACCGGCGCTAACGGCTAGGCCGGCAATAACCACCGAGAATTCGCCCCTGCTGACCAGCGCTGCCCCGGCCCGCAACCGCCCGGGACGTCCGACGCCGTCGCGGCTGGCGGCATACCACCCGGTTGCGAGCTTGGTGAGGATGCCGACGAACGCCAACAACAACGCAGGCACCAACATCGGCACCATATTGGCCGGGACCGTCGAGAGCCCGAACGCCACGAAAAACACCGACGCGAAGAGGTCCCGCAGCGGGCTGAGCAGGTGCCGCGCCCGGTCAGCCAGCGCGTGCGGCACGGCGATGCCCACCAGGAAGGCGCCCACCGCCGCGGATGCCCCCACCCCCTGAGCCACCCCGGCCACGAGCAGCGTGAGACCCAACACCCGAAAGAGCACCTGCTCGTCGTCGGGGTGATCGAGCACTCGCTCCAGCCGGTCACTGCCGTGGTGGGCCATGAGCAGGATGAACAACACGAGCCCGAGCGCCAACGACACCCCGGCCAGGGCTTGGAGCGGTCCGCCGCCGGACAGAACGACCACCAAGATTGGCAGGTAAAGGGCCATGGCAATGTCCTCGAGCACCAGCAGTGAGAGCACCGACGGGGTCTCTCTGTTGCCGAGTCGGCCTAGATCTCCCAACACACGAGCGACGATCCCGGACGAAGAAATCCAGGTGATGCCGCCGACCGCAAGCATGCCGCCGAGAGGCAAACCCAGCAGCCACCCGGCGACGATGCCCGGGGTGGCGTTGAGCACGAAGTCGACCAACCCCGACGTACGGTGCCGGTTGAGGCTGGCCATCAGTTCGGACGAGGTGAACTCTAGGCCGAGCGTGAGCAGGAGCAAGATGACGCCGATTTCGGCGGCCACCTCGACAAAGGGATCGGCGGCCCTGAGTTTGACCAGCCCACCGTCACCAAACGCCAATCCGGCCAGCAGATAGAACGGGATGGCCGAGACCCCCAGCCGTTTGGCCAGCAATCCCAAAATGGCTAGGCACGCGAAGATCGACCCGAGCTCGACAAAGAGAATGGCCAGCTCGTCCATGACGTAGGCCTACGGGCCGTGCCAGATCAGTGCGTGAAGTTGCTCGATCCCTGGCCGAGTGCCCACCACGACCAGGATGTCTCCCGGTTGGAAGCGCTCCTCCGGGCCGGGCGAGGTCACGACCGTCACCCCCCGCACGATGGCCACGATCGAGCAGCCTGTTTGGG